>Ga0189276_10126_pt1 | contig 95570 bp, 93 predicted proteins | sample N26A31minimetaG_FD_130321 | JGI IMG/M metagenome (GOLD analysis project Ga0189276, IMG submission 130321) | Marine microbial communities from the Costa Rica Dome - N26 A3-1 mini metaG | ecosystem: Environmental > Aquatic > Marine > Oceanic > Photic zone | place: Costa Rica: the Eastern Pacific... | reverse complement strand
TCTTTGTCATTTTAAGTGATTTAAATGGTTAATGAATCCATCTTCAAGGCTAGCCTTGAAGATAACAAAACCATCACTTATCTTTAGACCAAGATCAGTCCACTTTTAGTTGAAGATTTACAAGTTATAATTTCCTCAGCGTCTTCATCAGATAGATTCTCTAAATTTTCATATTCTAAAATATTAAATAGGACAGTTTTATCTTTCAAATCAGATGTTAACTCCTTTATTGCAGTTGAGGAAACACAGTTTGAATATGCTTGGGAGACAATAAGATTTCTAATAATATTAAAATTCCCAGTGCTTCCATCTCTAACTTTATCCATCAATGGACTAAAAATCGTGTCCCTAACAAAAGTTATTACAGATTTGTCTATTTTCCCTTTTTTCTTTTTTGATGTTATTTTAAACAGAACTAGGTTTAATTCAATTCCCGCCTCGCCTTCCGATGTCCCTTCAAGGGTTATTGTTGCACTTGTAAAAGGAGGTAGACAGTCGTCCAAGTCCTTTTCGCTTGCGTAAACCGCCCTACGGATATCCTCTACAAGCAAACGTATTGGTTCACTATTTTTCCTGAGTTCGCGAAGTCTTTCTTCTTCTGTAAACCGGCCATATTGAGCTGAAATTGGTACTGAAAAAAAGCAAAAAATGAGAAATAAGAGTAGAACAGTGGCTTTCATATTCGATAATTTTTAAATATTCAAAAAATTAGGAAAGCCAATTTTAGGGTAAGAAATACACACACCTCATTTCGAGTGGCTTTCAAAATGGGGGAGTTCTACAATCTAGAAAATTTATTTGAAACCCCATTACAGGAAATCCTCATAAAAACTGTGGTTTTTCCCCATGTATATCTGCAAATGAATGCCCCGCATTACTTCAATCTTTTTGAAATTTTGATTATCATTGGGGAGAATAAAGTAATCACTCATTAGAATTATTTCTCAAAACCGAACTAATATCGAACTAATGAAATTAAAATTACATATAATTAATTCAATATCAATTATTTAAATTAAAATAAGCGATATACAGAACGTCTTCCATAGTATGAAAGAATAGTTTATACCCTCAGGCAGCATTTTTTCAAATCCCTTGGTCCAAATTGGCTAAGGCCAGCATCACACCTTCTTGTTTTTGTTATACTTAAGTTGAAAATCAAGATTTCATGTCTAGAGGATAAAAATAACTAAAAATGTAAAGTTTATTTGTTATAATGTAAAATATACTTTACATTTAGACGTCTAATTTTCAGTTTTTAATCCAAAACTTCCTATTATGAATACTAATTATTTGCTTCCCAATAAATACAAGTCCATTGGTTGGATACTGTTTACTATAGGTATCATCAGTGGTCTGTTCTCCTACTTTATCCCGATGGAGAAAGAACCCATACAAACCAAAGTACTCTCTATTTTAAATAATTTTGCCGCTGGGCCAAATGAAATGGAATACTTTAAAATCATTGAAGCCGGGATTGGTTTTGAACTTATTCTCCTATCCATTATAATTGGAGGGTTGATAGTTGGCTTTACACGAGAAAAAATAGAAGATGAATTCACCTATAAACTTCGGAACGATTCTTTGGTTTGGGCTATTATTTTAAACTACCTTGTTTTAATTGTGTTAGTTCTTTTTGTACACAGTTTCACCTTCATTTATGTCATGACCTTAAATATCTTAACCCCATTGATATTTTTTATTTTACGCTTCAACTTTATACAATTAAGACATCGAAGTCATGAAGAATAATATTAAGGTACAGCGGGCCATTCATGACATGACTCAAGCAGATTTAGCTGAAAAGATTGGTGTGAGCAGACAAACCATAAATGCTATTGAAAAAAATAAATATGTGCCTTCCACTGTACTTTCTTTGAAAATAGCCAGGCTTTTTAGCAAACCCCTTGAAGAACTATTTTTTCTGGATGAAACGGATTAGGATTCTTATCCTTACAAATCTCAATCACTAAAACTATACTCGGGTACCCTTCCTAAGACTCCGCGATAAAATTCGTGGATTTTTTCAAAGTCCTGTTCCATATTTTCTGTTGGGTGAAAAGGTTCGGAAATTTTCACCTCTTTTTTGCCAAAATCGAAGGCTACCATTACAATAGGCACTTTGGCCTTTTGGGCAATATGGTAAAAACCCGTTCTTAATTTGTCCACTTTCTTTCGGGTACCTTCAGGGGCAAGTGCAAATCTAAAAATGGTCCTCTCGTTAAAAATTTGAACCACCCCGTCCACGGTATTGGAACTTTTGGAGCGATCTACGGGCGCACCACCAGTCCAACGAAAAAACCATCCAAAGGGAGGTTTAAACAAACTTTTTTTGCCGATATAGTTAATTTCTTGGTTCACAACCTTTCGTACCAAAAGGCCCAAGAAGAAATCCAACCAATGGGTATGGGGCACCACGATAACCACACATTTGTCCAAATCAGGAAAAAAACCATTTAGTTTCCATCCCAAAATCCTAAAATATATGAATTTGGAGAGCCGGTGCATTTTTATGTGGCAAGCTAGTTAGCTTTTATATTTTTTGGTACAGGGACTGTAATCGTTCAGGAGTCATTATTTTTTTCCATCCTTCTCCCAGCGCATTTTCCCAAAGGGGTTCCATGCCCAATGAAACATTCACCATAATATCAAAATCGTTTTGGGTGAGGTGGGAACAGATGCCTTGGGGCAATTGAATATTGTGCTTTTCCTGCATTTTTTGAAAAAGCTCTACTCCTTCGGGGTAAAACTCTTCCAAATGCTGAAACACCAAACAGTTACCAATACCGTGCTTGGTACCCAAAAGATATGAAAGTCCATAACTCATGGCATGGGCAATCCCTACTTGTGAGTAGGCAATGCTCATTCCACCGTGCCAAGAGGCCATCATCAATTTATCCCTAGATTCGCTTGCTGGTATATCTTCCAAAAATACCTCCTTACAAAGTTCCATGGCTTTTTCACCATAACTCTGACTAAATGCGTTCAAATAACTTCCCGTAAGTGATTCCACACAATGGATAAAACAGTCCATTCCCGTAAAAAACCATTGTTCCTTGGGAACTGTTATAGTGAGGTCTGGATCAAGGACAACTTGATCATAGGTTGTATAATCGGAATTGATTCCCAATTTTTTTTCTGGTCCCAATAAAACCGTAGTTCTTGAAACTTCGGCACCTGTACCGCTTATAGTAGGAATCCCAACATGATATACGGAAGGTCTACTGACCAAGTCCCAACCTTGATAATCTTTGGCCATACCATTATTGTTGAGCAAAATGGAAACGGCCTTGGCCAAATCCAAAAGTGTACCCCCTCCAATTCCAATAATTCCGGATGGGGATTCATCGAACCTATCTTTTATAAGGGCCACCAAAGCATCCACTTGTGCCGTTTTGGGTTCTTCTTCGGCAGAAACAAAAATAATTTCATCATTGAACATCAAGGGAATCTTGGATACAAACTCCTTGTTCTCAAAAAAGTCATCCACCAAAAAGATAAATGGTGCGTCTGAGTTCTTTCGTTTTGGCAATAAAATTTCTTCCAATTGGGAAAAACTACCTTGTCCAAACACCACTCTGGGCACCATAGGAAAATTGCGGTATGTTTTTTTGTTTGATGTGATTACGTCTTTTTTCAAATCGCTACGAATCTTCATTAATCCAATAAATACTTTAAAATATCCTTGATGCTATTAAGCTTCAAGTGGTCGTTCACCTGTTCCGTTTCTGCTACCATCTCGTGTATCCAAGTGGTATGGAAAGGAACATGGACTGCTTTTGCCCCAATATTCAATATAGGCAATACATCCGATTTTAAGGAATTCCCTATCATCAAAAATTCATCGACATTTATCTTGAGATGTTCCAATAGATTGCTATAGTTGGCTTCTTTTTTTTCACTAAGTACCTCTACATGATGAAAGTACTTTGATAGGCCGGATTTTTCCAATTTTCTTTCTTGATCCAATAGATCGCCCTTGGTTAGTACGATCAACCTGTATTTACCCTCAAGCTTGGAAAGTACTTCCTCTACCCCATCCAACAATTCTACGGGATGGGCAATCATTTTTTTACCCAAATTGAGTATTTCCGATATAGTCTCCTGGGAAACTTTGCCGTTGGACAAATCCAAAGCAGATTCTATCATGGACAACATAAATCCTTTAATACCATATCCGTAAAGGTCCAAGTTATCCATTTCCATCTTAAAGAGCTCTTGGTCTACCTTGTTCTTAGTCTCGTACTCCTCCAGGAGTTCGGCAAAACGTTCTTCGGTTTCCCGAAAATAGGTCTCGTTCACCCAAAGGGTGTCATCCGCATCAAATCCAACTACTTTTATGTTTCCAAAATCTATTTCCATGCTTTAATAGCTCTTTCCAAATCTTCAGGGGTATCAATTTCTATACCAGTTACATGGGTTTCCACCATTTTTATTTTTTTTCCATATTCCAAAAAGCGGATGGCCTCAATTTTTTCTTTTGCCTCCAAGGGCAGCATGGGCAGTTTCTTAAAATCCATCAATGCCCTTTTTCTAAAGGCATAAATGCCCTTGTGTTTGTAATAAGTGGCTTCCACCTCTTTATCCCTTGGATAGGGTATGGGGGAACGTGAAAAATACAATGCGCAATTTTGGTTGTCCACAATCACCTTGACTGTATTGGGATTGGAAATTTCTTCCCAATCGGTTATTGGGGTCATCAATGAAGCCAAATCTATCTCTTTTTTTTCATCCTTGCTGAACACTTCTATGATCTTTTCCAAACTTTCGCCGTCTATAAAAGGTTCATCTCCCTGCACATTGATCACAATATCCACATCCATATCTTCCACTGCCTCTGCGATTCTATCGCTTCCACTTTCATGTTTTTGTTTGCTCATAATGACCTTTCCCCCAACTTCTGAGACCACTTTGGAGATAATGTCACTATCGGTTACTACATACACCTCATCAAAAAGTCCTGTGTTCACCGCAGCCTCATACGTTCTGAGGATAACAGGTTTGCCCTGTAGGTCCTGCATAAGTTTTGCGGGGAATCTAGAGGCCTGATATCGGGCCGGAATCATGGAAATTATCTTCACTACTTTAAGGTTTTTTGATTGATTGTTATTTTTTTGGGCGCATTTTTCTGTAAATCCGAAAAATGACCACAAGAATGATGATCACAAGAATTGCTGCAATTGGTGGGGCCAAAATAGAAGCTGTGGAAACGGCCACCGCCGTTCCTGTCTCCAAGGTAGATACAATAGGGTTGGCCACTCCCCCTGTAGTTGTGGTGGATGCCATTCTTCCTGCGGCATTGGCCCCTTTTATGGCTGTTGCGGTTCCTCCCCCTGCAATAATGGCCAAAGACCAAGTAACTACGGGATCCAAATTGGCCACGGTAGATACCATCACCGCCGTTCCGGCAATCCCAGCCAAGGGTACTGCCAAACTATCCAAAACATTGTCCACCCATGGAATAAAATATGCGAATATCTCAACAAGCGTTGCCACCCCCAAGGTAATCAGGGCTGCCAAGCTACCAATCCACTGCCAGCTTTCATTGAGTTCCCAAACATTTAAATAGGCTGCCAAACTAAGGGCAAAAAGTGGAAGAAATACCCTAAACCCAACGGAAGCCGCTAGGCCAATACCCAAGAATATACTTATAATTGTATCTGGTTCAATGTTCATGGTATTGACTAAAATAGCGTATTCCTAGTCAAGAAAAAAATCATCCTTGAATCCAATTAGAAAGAGTTGACGTTTGGCCCTTGTAACCGCTGTGTACAACCATCTTAAATAATCTTTGTCCACCCCATTGGGCAAATAAGGTTGTTCCACAAAAACTGTATCCCACTGACCTCCCTGGGACTTATGACAAGTAATCGCGTAAGAAAATTTAACCTGAAGGGCATTAAAAAAACGGTTGTTCTTTACCCCAAGGAACTTTTTATATTTTGATTTCTCATGTGCATAATCCTTCATGACCTCTTGATACAGTCTATTACCATCTTCATAGGAAAGTGATGGTGTCTCGGAATTGATGGTATCCAAGAGGAGAACTGTTTCAAAAGGTTTCTGATTGGGATAATCCACCATCTTTACCTTCACCTCGGCAAATTTAAAACCATACAGTTCTTTTATCGACATTAGCTCCAAAATCTCAATAATATCACCATTGGCAATAAATCCAGCTTCCGAATTGGGTCGCAACCAAAAGTAATTGTTCTTCACCACCATCATGTAGTCTCCAACAGCAATTTCATGGTCCAGAAAGAGTATGCGTTCCCTAATATTCTGATTGTACAGATTGGCACGCTTGTTTGAACGGACTATGATGGCAGTTTCTTCTTTCCCGTTTTCATGATAGGAACTGTCTATGGCTTCCTGAATTTCTGTACCATCTACAAGCCTAATGACATCCGTGAATGGGCCTATCTCAAATTTAAATTCATCGAAAAAATGACTTTGCAATTGCTCTCGTAGGTTGGTCGCATTGTGTAAAATTCCAGAGTCATCGGTTTGCCGCATCACCTCATCCAATTCCATACAATTCACTTCCTTATCATAATTAAGGGATAACCGATTTTCATCAAGGGCAGGGCTCAATTCCAATTTCACCGGTGGCAACTGGGCCGTATCCCCTATCAATACCAACTTGCAATTATGACCCGAATGCACATAAAATATAAGGTCGTCCAACAAAGAACCATTTTCAAAAAGTTTGGAATCTGCTGGACTATCGGGTATCATGGAGGCTTCATCCACGATAAACAAGGTATTCCTATGCTTGTTGGGGGCCAACACAAATTGTATGCCGCCACCCGACTGTTTCTTTGGAAAGTATATCTTCTTATGAATAGTAAAAGCTTGATTTCCAGAGTAAACCGACATTACCTTGGCTGCACGCCCTGTAGGTGCCATGAGCACTGCACTTTTCTTTATCTTCCAAAGACTACTCACAATGGTGGCCACTATGGTCGTTTTTCCCGTACCTGCAAACCCCTTAAGCAGGAAAACTTCGTCCTTTTTATCACTCAATACAAACTGAGCCAATTTGGTCAGGGCCAATTCCTGTTTTTGGGTAGGAATATGGGGAAACTTTTCGGTTAGAATTGCTAAAAATTTTGGTACTGTGGGATGGTCCATGAACGACTAAAGTAAGCATGGATTTTTAAAGCAAAAAGTTTCGTGATTAAAAAAAAATTGTAGATTTGTCTGTAACCACTAAATTAACTTAGAAAGACAGAAGCAGATATGTTAAACTTAATCCTTATCGTTGTATTGATTGCCCTTCTGACCATAGGGCTTGTATTCTTGATTGACAGATTTTTACCTCAAAAAATAAAGCCTGTTCTCGTTATTGCCTTTGGTCTTTTGAGCATTTTCCTTGGTTATAAAATTTACCAATCCATCAATGCACCCATTGAATTTAACAAAATAAGAAAAGAAAGATTTTCCCAGGTAATTGCCAAACTTAAGGACATCAGGGATTCCCAAGAAGCATATAAAACCGTTAATGGAAGGTACGCAGGTGATTTCAACAGCTTAATTCAATTCATAGATACCGGCAGCTATACAATCACTTCCCAAAAGGATTCTTCCTTCATGAGATTTGACAAAACATATCAGATTGAACTTCAGCAAGATACCATCATCATCGACACCCTTGGACAGGTAAAGGTGAAAGATTCCTTGTTTGGAGCCGATAACCGGTACAAGACTATGATGGACGTTCCTTTTGCCCAAAACGGAGAAAAGTTCGAAATGAAAGCGGCCATTATTGATAAGAGTGGATATAAAGCTCCTGTTTTTGAAGCCAAAGTGAAGAAAAATGTTGTTCTGTATGACCAACCCAAGGATTTATTGGATAGAGAAAATTCGCACCAGAGTGTAGAAGAGGTCAACGGTACAGAGATTAAAGTAGGTTCACTTACCGATGTAAGCACAAATGGTAACTGGCCCCCTATCTATGACAGAAAAAACAACTGATATAACACAGTCGAAGAAAAATAACACCTTTAGAAAATTGTCCATTCAAGTCGGCTTGAATGGACTTTCTTTTTGTGTTTTGGACACTATTTCCAAAAAGATATTGGCTTTTGAAAAAATAGCGTTCAAAACACCTTCCACTCCCTATCTCATGTTAAAGGAGTTAAAGGGGATGTTCGGTCAAAAGAGTAAAATTGGGAATGAGTTTTCCGAAGTGGTGGTCATCCATAAGAACAATATGTTCAGTTTGGTACCCAAACCGCTCTTCAATACCGATGAACTGCCCAACTATTTAAAGTTCAATGCCAAGATTATGGCCAATGACCTTATTGCCCATGATGAAATTCCCAATCAGGATATTGTCAATGTGTATGTTCCTTATACCAACATCAACAATTACATTTTCGACCTTTTTGGTGAGTTTGAATTCAAACATAGCGGTACGGTCCTCATCAATACTTTACTGAACCAAAATAGAGTTTCCAATCAACCTATTTGCTACATCCAGGTGGCCGAAAAGGATATGGAAATGATGGTGGTTTCCGAAAAAAAGTTACTTTTTTACAATCAGTTTGAGTACAAAACGAAGGAAGACTTTTTGTACTACCTGCTTTTTAGTCTGGAACAGTTGCAAATAGATTTGACGAAAATCCAATTAAAGCTTTTTGGAAGCGTAGAAGAAGGGGACGGTATTTACGAATTGTCGCGAAACTATATTGAACATGTATCGGTTTTTGTTCCAGGGAACCTGTCCTTCCCTTTTGAGCAACTGGCAGACGAAACCATTGACTTCTCCATACTCAGCACGCTCTAATGCGAATTATCTCCGGAAAATATAAAGGGAAACGCATAACAGCTCCCAAAAAACTTCCCGTACGTCCTACCACGGATATGGCCAAGGAAGGGCTTTTCAACATCCTTAACAATCGCTTTTATTTTGATGGACTTAAGGTGTTGGATCTCTTTTCCGGGACTGGGAACATCAGTTTTGAATTTGCATCACGGGATGCTGGCGAAATATTGGCCGTGGACAGTTTTGCCGGCTGTGTACATTTCATCTCTAAAACAGCCAAGGAAATGGACCTATCCATTATCCCCATTAAAGCCGATGTATTTAAATTTTTACAGCAAACTTCGGATACCTTTGATATCATATTTGCTGACCCTCCATACGATTTTGAAGAGGACAAATTTTTAAATATTGCCCATTTGGTTTTTGAAAGACAACTACTGCTTGAAGATGGCCTTTTGGTCATTGAACATTCAGATAAGACCAATTTGTCCCATCATCCCCATTTTTCAGATAGCCGAAAATACGGAGGTAGTGTGTTCAGCTTTTTTGAAGCTTAAAAAAGCAGGCCATAAGCCGGATTCTGTCGAGCCTTACCATTTATCTAGACTTTTGGTTGCCCAAAAGCTCTAACCGCCTACCCTCCAACTCGGGCGTGCAGCCCTCGAACATTGGTTTACATGGCGTTTCACCGCATAGAGTTTACCTGATTTCACTACAGCCGAACTGTACTTGCTTTCTGTTGCACTGGTCCTCGCCTTTCGGCGGACGGGCGTTACCCGCTATGCCGCACTATGGTGTCCGGACTTTCCTCTTCAGCCTTGGTTACCCAAAACCGCAGCGGTAAGGTGGCCTGCTGGCGGCAAAGGTAACTTAATTGTTAATAAAAAAAAGGTTCCTAGAGCCAGCAGATACAACTTTGATGCATGCTATTTTTATATTTGTAGAAACTCAATTAGTACCAGATTTTGGAACCCTTTATTGTTTCAGCAAGAAAATATCGTCCCCAGACGTTTAAGGATGTAGTGGGCCAAGCGGCCATTACCAATACCTTGTTGAATGCCATAGAGAATAACCACTTGGCGCAGGCACTTTTGTTTTGCGGACCACGGGGCGTAGGAAAGACTACATGTGCCCGAATCTTGGCCAAAAAGATAAACCAGGATGGTACAGAAAGGGAAGATGAGGATTTTGCCTTTAATATTTTTGAGCTTGATGCTGCCTCCAACAATTCTGTAGATGACATCCGAAGCCTGATTGATCAGGTTCGGATACCTCCGCAGGTAGGAAAATACAAGGTTTACATCATTGATGAGGTACACATGCTCTCCCAATCAGCGTTCAATGCTTTTTTAAAGACATTGGAAGAGCCTCCTAAGCATGCTATCTTTATATTGGCAACTACGGAAAAGCACAAAATAATCCCCACTATTCTGTCCCGATGTCAGATATTCGATTTCAAGCGCATTACCGTAAAGGATGCCACAGAATATCTAAAATACATAGCAGAGCAACAAGGAATTGAAGCCGAGGAAAGCGCTTTGCATATTATTGCACAAAAAGCGGACGGAGCCATGCGAGATGCCCTTTCCATTTTTGATAGGGTGGTTAGTTTTTCCGGTAAGGAACTAACCCGAAAAGCCGTTACCGAAAACCTGAACGTGCTCGATTACGATACTTACTTTTCTGCTACGGATCTTATTCTGGATAACAACATCCCCGAACTTTTGATACTTCTCAATGAAACCCTGTCCTACGGTTTTGATGGACATCACTTTATTACTGGGTTAGCTTCTCACTTTAGGGACCTAATGGTATGTCAGCACGCGGAGACCATTGAATTATTGGAAGTTGGTGAAGATGTAAAACAACATTATAAGGAACAAGCCGGAAAAGCCTCAAAAACGTTTCTATTGCAAGCCATAGATATGGCCAATGATTGCGATCTAAAATATAAGTCCAGTAAAAACCAACGTTTATTGGTTGAACTCACCCTTATGAAATTGGCCTCCATCACTTTCGATGGAGAAAAAAAAAACTCTAATTTCATAATCCCGGCTTCCCACTTTTCTACAAAGGTCCCAAAAAATGCCATTTCTGTTCCCAAAATAAATGAGCAACCTAAGGTAGAAGTAGAAATTGCTCCGCCAACTACTTCGAAACCATCAAAAACCGAAGAGACTGTCGTTCAAGAGCATAAGGAACCCCAAAAAACAGTAAAGAAGATTAATATCATATCTTCTGAAAAAAGAGTTTCCGGGTTATCCCTATCCAGTATCAAGGCCAAAAAAGCCCATGAAAACACCAAAGCTCCCGAGGTTGACCATGACGAGCTTCCAAAGGAAATTTTTACGGAAGAGGAAATGCAACAACATTGGGATGATTTTGTAGACCAATTAGAACAAAAGGGGCGAAAAATACTGGCCAGCAACCTTCAGACCGATGTGCCCAAATTAAAAAATGACCATACTATCTGGATAGAACTTCCCAATAGCACCATGAAAAAAGAGGTGGAACGGGAACAAAGCCTAATGCTGGATTACTTAAAGGAGAAACTGAACAACTATTCCATTAGCCTACATATTACCGTAAATGAGGAAGTGGCCAAAAAATTCGCCTTTACTCCTGAGGAAAAATACCAAAAGCTTCGGGAAAAGAACCCGGCCATAGATTTACTCAGGAAGGAGTTCGACCTAGATTTTTAACGGTACCATTACATTATCTTTGTATTTGAAAATAAAAAAGTGCCATTATGCTAGGGCTTAAATTACCAACTGACCCAAGATGGGTAAACATTGTTGAAAAGAATATAGAGGAAATCCTTACCGACCACGCGTATTGCGAGCAAAAAGCAGCCAGTACGGCCATTTCGCTTATTATTGGTTTTCCCGAAAAATCAGAGTTGGTAAAGGAAATGACTGCTCTAGCACGCGAAGAAATGGGGCACTTTAACATGGTGCACGACAAAATCTTAAAAAGAGGTTGGGTCTTAGGGCGCGAACGAAAGGACGAGTATGTGATTGAGTTGATGAAGTTTTTCCCAAAAGGAGGTAGCAAAGAAACCCATTTGGTACATAAGCTGCTCTATGCCGCTTTGATAGAAGCCCGTAGCTGCGAACGTTTCCGATTGCTTTCCGAAGAAATTGCAGATGAAGAACTCTCCGAATTTTATCGCAATCTTATGGTAAGCGAAGCCAACCATTATACCATGTTCCTAAAGTTCGCCCGAAAATATGGAAACAAAGAAGAGGTAGAACAAAAATGGCAAGATCTATTGGAGTATGAAGCCGGCCTTATGAAAGATTTGGGCAAAAAGGAAACCATGCACGGTTAGGCCTCTTGATAATATAGGGTTTTGATCATTCCATCGGCCAAGCCTATTTTGGGTACATGAATTTTCTTGGCCCTGCTCCACTTCGCCGCATTCAAGAATATTTTGGTTGCAGGTATGATTACATCCGCCCGGTCTTGGTTTAGACCTAACTCGGCAATTCGGTCTTCATAATCCATACTGTTCAGAAAATGATACTGGGCATTCAACCAGATATAGGACAAAGGCTGCCCAATTTTTCTACCGGACATCTTGTGGAGCTTATTAATGTTTCCTCCCGAGCCAATAATTTCAAGCTGCCTATCCTGTCCAATGTGGGATATTATCCAGGATTTAATATCATCCCAAACTGTTTCCGTGACCAAATTGTTCAGAATACGTACCGTTCCTATTTCAAAAGAACGGGACAGAACGGGTGCTCCCTTATCAAAAATTGTAAATTCCGTACTTCCTCCACCTACATCAACGTAGAGATATAAACGGTCCGTCTTAATGACATCCTTTAAATCTGTGGAAGCAATAATCTCAGCTTCACGTTTGCCATCTATAATCTCTATTTTAATATTGGATTCTTGTTGAATCCGTTCAATGATTTCCTGGCCATTTTTTGCATCGCGCAATGCAGAAGTGGCACAGGCCATGTACTTTTCCACACCATAAACCTGCATTAGAAGGTCGAAGGATTGCATGGTTTTAATGAGACGTTTTAGGCTGATATCTGAAATAGCACCCCGTAAAAAAGCATCTTCCCCTAATCGTACAGGCACTCTTACCAGTTCACTCTTCTTGAAAAGCGTAGGCCTGTCTTTCTGTTCTATGACGTTATTGATGAGCAACCGTATAGCATTGGACCCAATGTCTATAGCCGCAAATTTTCGTATGACCAAATTTCAAAGTTTTAGGATTGCAGTTTCCTCTGATAGTAATGGTACAATTCAAATTGAGATCTTAATTCTGGCTCACCCTTTGGACGCTGTCTGTACGCATTGTCCTGTTTATCTGAAAACACACGGGCCTTGAGGTTGTCCATCCATGAGATTTCAAAGGTATCCAACATTTCCTGTTTTATTTCAGGATCGTAAATAGGGCAACCAACTTCTACCCTAAAGTCGAGGTTTCGTGTCATCCAATCTGCCGAAGAAATGTAAACCTTTGGGTCTCCCCCGTTGCCAAAAATGAACAATCTGGGGTGTTCCAAAAATTTATCCACTATACTAATGGCCTCAATGTTCTCACTCATGCCTTGAACACCTGGTACAAGACAACAAATTCCCCTCACGATCATTTGGATCTTCACACCTGCCCTACTAGCTTCGTACAGCTTATCTACCATCTTGTACGAAGTAAGACTGTTCATCTTTATTTTGATGTAGGCCTCGCGTCCTGCCTTAGCATTATTGATTTCCTTATCAATGAGTTTAATAAAAGTGGACTTGGTATAATGCGGCGATACAATCAAGTGTTTGTACTTATTGATTTTATAATTGGTCTCAAAAAAGCCAAAAACCTTGTTCATGTCTTTAAGAATACCATCATGAGCGGTAAATAACGTATAGTCTGTATAGATTTTTGCTGTGGACTCATTGAAGTTTCCTGTACTGATGAAACCATACCTTCGTATTCCATGGGCTTCTTCACGCTCAATCAAACAAATCTTGCTATGCACTTTTAGCCCAGGAACACCAAAAATTAAATTAATGCCCTCTGCTTGAAGCTGGTTGGCATACTCAATATTGGCCTGCTCATCAAACCGGGCCTGAAGCTCAATTTGTACCGTAACCTGTTTTCCATTCTTTACCGCGTTTATTAAAGCGGAAGCAATTTGGCTATCATTTGCCAATCTATATACGGTAATCTTGATGGTCCTCACCTTGGGATCCAATGCAGCTTCCCTTAAAAACTTGGTCACATAGCTAAAAGTATGATAGGGTGCATAGATCATATAATCCTTGTGGGCTATCATTTCCAAAAGACTTCCCTTCATGCTCAGTCCTTTTACCGGTAAGGGATTAATCTTTTCGTACATAAGGTCGTGTCTCCCCAGACTTGGAAAGCCCATGTAATCGCGTCGATTATGGTAACGTCCTCCAGGAATCACACTATCCGTTCCCATAATATCCATCTTTTCCTTGAGGAACTGGAGTGTATCCTTGTCTATATTTTTATCGTAGACAAAACGAACCGGGTCACTTATTTTTCTATGCTCAACGCTAGAGGATATTTTTTCTATAAAACTCTTGCTCAGGTCGTTGTCTATATCCAGTTCGGCGTCCCGGGTTATCTTGATCATATGGGCCGAAATGGATTCAAATTCGAACATGGTGAAGACACTATCCAAGCAGAACCGTATCAAATCATCCAAAATGATAATATAATCCTTATCGCCTTCCTTTGGCAAGACCACAAAGCGGTCTATCCCTTTTGGTATCTCAATTAGGGCGTATCGGTTATGTTTCCCGTTTCCAGAACCATTTTTCATAACGATCTTTACCGCCAAATATGCCGCTGTATCTTTCAGAATGGGAAACTCTGTAAGATCGTTCAGGATAATGGTCATCAACTCTTGGTTGACCTTGTGGAAGAAATAATCCCGTATAAATTCGGCTTGGTTCTCGTTGACTTCCTTTTCATTGATGATGAAAATGTTTTCAGATTCGAGTTCCTTCTCAATGGTCTTAAAAATTTCAAGGCTACGGGCCTGTTGGGCAATCACAATTTTGGTGATCTCTTCCAAAAGATCTTTTGCTCTTTCTCCCCCTAAGACACTTTTCCCGGTTTTTCCCGCATCCACAATGCGTTTTACCGTGGCATATCTAACTTTAAAGAATTCATCCAGATTGTTGCTGAAAATTCCCAAAAACCGAAGTCGGTCAATCAAGGGCACTTTCTTGTCGGCACTTTCCTGAAGTACCCGCGCATTAAAATGCAACCAGCTGATTTCCCTATTTATATATTCATTCTTTGTTTTGACCATTATTTATTTTAAGTGTTTTGGAAAGATGGCTTGCTCTGTTTTTCCCTTTGAAATTTTGGACCAGTCCTCTGTATTAAATATGATATGAACCAGTCCGGCGGTGGGAACGTTTTCAATATACTGATCTCCCCATGTATTTGCAAGCGAAGTGAACGCATAATTATGGCCAAAGAGCGCCACTACTTGGATGGTATTGTCCAGTTTCCCCACAAAACGTTGCACATTGTCCCCGGAAAAGTCATAGAGTGCCTTATCTACCCGAAATTGGTTTAAGTCAAAGTTCAGGTTTCGTAAACAGATCATGCTGGTGTGAAGTGCTCTGTTCGCTGGACTGGAATATGCAAAATCTATTTTTGGCGCTTTGTTCTTAAAAGTGTTCGATACCAGATGGGCATCGTTGATACCCCTTTGAAGTAGCGGCCTATCCTTATCGGACACCTCATAGTCCCAAGAGGACTTTCCATGTCGCATCAATATCAGTTGTTTCATATTCGATTGAATTAGGGTGCCAAACGTTCTATTTTCCAGTTATAATCTTCTTGGAGGGTATATCTTATCCTGTCGTGAAGCCTGTTGGGTCTGCCTTGCCAAAATTCCAAGGAAATGGGGCGAACCAAATAACCTCCCCAGTAAGAAGGTCTTGGAATTTCCTTCCCCTCATATTCTTTTTCCAAGGCTTCCAAATCCTTTTCCAAAGCTTCGCGTGATCCAATGACCTCACTTTGATTGGAAACCACCGCTCCCAATTGGCTTCCCAAAGGTCTGGACTCAAAATACCCATCGGAAAGATTTTCCGCGATTTTTTCGGCTGTGCCCTTTATTATGACCTGACGTTCCATATTGGGCCAAAAAAAGGACAAACAAACGGAGGGGTTACTTGCTATGGCCCTTCCTTTTTCGCTTTGGTAATTGGTGTAGAAAATAAACCCTTCATGGGTGAATTTTTTCATCAGTACCACCCTATTTTTAGGAAACCCATCCAAACCCATAGTAGAAATCGTCATGGCATTGGGTTCGTCCACTCCATTGGCTGCTTCCACCTCATAGAACCATTTTTGGAACTGTTCCATGGGATTTTCCTTAATGGTACTTTCCAATAAGGCTCTTTTTTCGTAGGATTTACGGTAGTCGCTCAAATCTTTCTGCATGATGTGAATTTCGTCAAAATTCAAATCTCAGCAAAGAATAGCGGTTGGAAAAGTTGTTTTATTTGTGTTAAGATACCTTCTCTAGATTTCAAAGGTTTTTCCATCATCGGCCAGAGCAACATTCGGGAACATTTCTAGGGCTTCATCCCTAAAAAGCTCTATGGACTTATACCTAGTGGAGTAATGCCCCAGAATTAACTCTCCCACCTTGGCTTTCTTGGCAATTTGAGCCGCTTGCTTAGCTGTGGAATGTTTGGTTTTGGCACAAAGATGGGCTTCGGACTCTAGAAAAGTGGATTCATGATAGAGAGCGTCCACCTCTTTAATAATAGGTACAATGGATTCATTATAGACCGTATCACTACAGAATGCATAACTTTTTGGCTTTGGTGGATCCAACGTTAATTTGGCGTTGGCAATAGACTCGCCCTTTGGGGATACACCATCCATTCCTTTCTTGATGTTGTTGAACTGGCTGCGGTCCACACCCATTTTTTTGGCTACTTCCACGTTCAATGTTCTTGGAGCGGGCTTCTCCCGAAACACAAAGCCATTGGTGTAAACCCTATGATCTAGTGGGACGGTGCTCACACTCACTTTTTCGTCTTCAAAAAGAAGTTCAGGCTCCTTCATGTCCAATTCATGGAAAATAAGGGGAAAATTGGTCCAAGAATCCCCAAGCTTCAATAAAAGGGTAATGGCATTTTTTATTCCTTTTGGTCCATAAATATGCATTTCGTCCTCTCTTCCCAAAAGGCGAAAGGTTGAAATCAGCCCTGGTAAACCAAAAAAATGATCCCCATGAAGGTGTGATATAAAAATATGTTTGATTCTTGAAAACCTGACCTTATATTTTCTAAGTTGTACTTGGGTTCCTTCCCCACAGTCAATCAAAAAATGATGATTCCTGATTTCCAGCACCTGCGAAGTTGGATTGGTAAAGGTTCTGGGGGTAGCGGAATAACATCCTAGAATGGTCAACTTCATAGATCCAGATCACGTTCAATTTCTTCCATTTCAATCAAATCCTTGGCTTCTTGAACGGTGGGCACCACACTGATTTCATCAGGAACATCATCATATGATACTTTGCTGGTAACCAATACAAAGGATTTCCCAGAACTCTTATGCGTATTTGAGATATCCAAAAATTCCAAAATATCATCCGATGTTAACTTGGAAAAAGAAAATAGGTTAACAATAATGTGGTCATGCTTAAGCTTTGGATAAGCCTTGTTCAAATTTTCCATAAAAATGGAAAGAGAGGTCTTTTCTTGGAAAACAATGGTCGTTGTTCCTTCTTTGTCGAAAATCATCCTACTGAATTTTTGATGCCAATAAATATAATACTGCCATACGGATGGCCACTCCATTCTCCACTTGATGCAAGATAATGGACTGGTCTGAATCCGCCACATCACTTGTAATTTCCACTCCCCTGTTGATCGGGCCGGGGTGCATGATCACAATTTGCTTGTCCAAGGAGTCCAACAGCTGTCTGTTTACCCCAAATTGTTGGGTGTATTCACGTATGGAGGGAAAGTAGCTGATATCCATTCTTTCGTGTTGTACACGCAGCATATTGGCTACATCGCACCATTCCAATGCCTTTTTTAAATTGGTCTCCACAGTTACCCCTAATGATTCAATATATTTGGGCATCAGGGTTTTGGGGCCGCACACTTTTACATTGGCCCCTTGCAATTTTAGGGCAAAAATATTGGAAAGCGCCACTCTGGAGTGCAAAATATCACCCACAATCACTACATTCTTACCTCCCACGTCCCCCAATTTTTCACGAATGGAATACGAATCCAACAGGGCTTGGGTAGGATGTTCATGCGCGCCATCACCCGCATTGACAATAGCTGCCTTAACATGTTTGGACAGAAAAATTCCCGCTCCAGGGTTGGGGTGGCGCATCACCACCAAGTCCACTTTCATGGACAAAATGTTGTTGACCGTATCAATGAGGGTTTCCCCTTTTTTTACTGAAGATTGGCCCGCAGAAAAATTGACAACATCTGCTGAAAGCCTTTTCTCGGCCAGCTCAAAAGAAAGTCGGGTACGGGTGCTGTTTTCAAAGAAAATATTGGCAATCGTGGTATCCCGCAAGGTAGGAACCTTTTTAATTGATCTGTTGATGACTTCCTTAAAATGGTCCGCCGTTTCAAAAATGAGCGCTATATCTTTTTTGTTCAGATACTTTATTCCCAGCAAGTGATTTACACTCAGTTCACTCATCTTAAATTATTTGCTTACTAAATATACCATATCCTCACCGTCATTTTCCTCCCACATTACCTTTACTTTTTCCTCATTGATGGCATCTACCTGTCGACCTCTATAATTAGGCTGAATAGGCAAATGCCTGCTAAAACGCCTGTCTATCAAAGTTAATAATTCAATGCTCTGGGGTCTGCCAAAAGATTGGATGGCCGTTAAGGCGGCTCGGATGCTTCTTCCTGTATAAAGTACATCATCTATGAACACTACTTTCTTTTCCTCGACCAAAAAATTCATTTTGGTGGAATTGGCCTTGAGGATTTCCCCTCTTCCAAAATCGTCCCGAAAAAAAGTGATATCCAAGAATCCTAGGGCAATTTCTTTCACCTTGTACTCTTGCTTAAGTATTTTGGCCAAACGTTCGGCCAAAAAAACACCTCTCGGCTGTATGCCAATCAGGGCTGTATCCTTAAAATCCAAATGGTTTTCTAAAAGCTGACAGGCCAGCCGGTGCAGTATGATATTTATTTCTTTTGAAGTAAGCAGTACTTTTTGGCTCATATGCGTTGCGACCGACTCATTTGTATGCAAAAGTAAGCAATTCTTTAAAATGCCAACACCATAAAAAAAGCCCTGCTGTTTCCAGCAGGGCTTCTTGTATATTCAGGAAGGTTCTGATTACTTCTTTTTGGAATCAGCTTCCATCTTATCCTTCAATGCTTGCAATTGTGCATTGGCATCACCAAGGGTTGGTGCTGCTTCGTCAGACGAAGTAGACCTTTTCTTGGCAGCTCTGACATTCTTCTCTTCTTGCTCTCTAAAGATTGCGGTGTGGCTGGCCACAACACGCTTGAAATCCTTATTGAACTCGATGATCTTGAATTCAGCTTCTTCACCTTTCACAAGTTTTTTGCCATCTTCTTTCTCCAAGTGTCTTGATGGAACAAATCCAACAATATCCTCATTGAAGTCAATGGTAGCTCCTTTATCCACAATCTCTGCAATGGAAGCTTTGTGAATAGTACCTTCAGCAAACTCTTCGGAGTATTTGTCCCAAGGGTTTTCTGTGGTTTGCTTGTGACCTAGGCTCAACTTACGTCCTTCCACGTCCAATTCCAAAACTTCAACTTCCAAGGTATCGCCTACGGCAACAAACTCGGATGGATGTTTGATTTTCTTGGTCCAAGAAAGGTCAGAGATATAGATCAAACCATCGATACCCTCTTCCATTTCAACAAATACACCAAAGTTGGTAAAGTTCCTTACAATTCCTTTGTGCTTGGAACCAACAGGGTATTTAGTAGTGATATCGGTCCATGGGTCTGGAGTCAATTGCTTGATACCCAATGACATTTTACGGTCTTCACGATCCAAGGTAAGAACAACAGCCTCAACCTCGTCACCAACGTTTACGAAATCCTGGGCAGAACGCAAGTGCGTAGACCAAGACATTTCAGAAACGTGGATCAATCCTTCAACACCTTCAGCAACTTCGATAAAGGCACCGTAATCAGCAATAACCACTACCTTACCTTTAACCTTGTCACCTACTTTGATTTCATCACCTAGGGCATCCCATGGGTGTTTCTCCAATTGTTTAAGACCCAATTGGATTCTTGATTTGTTATCATCGAAGTCAAGGATAACCACGTTCAATTTCTGATCCAACTCCACAACTTCGTTGGGGTGGTTGATACGGCTCCAAGAAAGGTCGGTAATGTGAATCAATCCATCTACACCTCCAAGGTCGATAAATACCCCGTAAGACGTGATGTTTTTCACTACACCTTCCAATACCTGGCCTTTTTCCAATTGACCGATGATCTCTTTTTTCTGCTCTTCGATATCCGCTTCAATCAAAGCTTTGTGAGAAACTACCACGTTCTTGAACTCGTGGTTGATCTTCACCACCTTGAACTCCATGGTCTTACCAACATACTGATCGTAGTCACGGATAGGCTTCACATCGATTTGCGAACCGGGCAAGAACGCCTCAATTCCAAATACATCAACGATCATACCTCCTTTGGTACGACATTTAACAAAACCGGTAACGATTTCTTCTTTGTCGTGGGCCGCATTTACGCGATCCCAAGCCATGATGGTCCTGGCCTTTCTGTGCGAAAGTACCAATTGACCTGTCTTGTCCTCACGGATGTCTATTAGGACCTCAACTTTGTCACCTACTTTTAGGTCTGGGTTGTAACGGAACTCGTTCAATGAGATAACACCTTCAGACTTCGCATTGATGTCGATGATGGCCTCGCGATCGGTCATGTGGACCACGGTTCCCTCAACAACTTCCTCATCTGCGGTGTCCACAAAGTTCTCCTCAACCAAAGTTTCAAATTCCTTGAGCTTTTTGTCGTCTACGCGCTCAATTCCTTCTTCGTACTTGTCCCAATCAAAATTCTCAAGGTACTCCTTAGGGTCCTGTTGGGTCTGAACTTCTTCTTTTACTTCTGGTGCCACGGTAGTTTCTTCTACTGCAGCGCTTGCTTTTTCTTCAGCCATTTGCTGATTTAAATTTGTATTCCACGTTTTACAAGAGCGGGGCGATTCCGTGAAAGTGATTTATACTTGTTTTTTCTAATTCCTTTTATCTCCTGATATTCGCCAAAAAGGAGTGCAAAATTACAATTAATCTTTTGATTTACAAAGTATCTAGGGTAAAGCTTTATCCCCAAAAAAGTATTACAAAAATTTAATGGTAAAACATTTCCATAATGGCTATCTTGAAAGCTCTAATTGTTAACTAAAAAAATACCATTATGAGTGTAAAAGCAAAGTATCAACCCGTTTTGGACCTTGGTCTTAAATTGGGCATCAAGGACGGTGATGTTTCTGAGGAAAACGGCATCCTAAAAATAAAGGGAATGGCCGGCACACAGTATGAAAAAAACGTCCTTTGGGATAAAATAAAGGAGATTGGTGGGGAAAAGCCTTCGGACATCAAGGCCAATATCACGGTGGAGGATGATTCTGTATACCACAGACATACGGTAAAAAGTGGGGAATCGTTGAGCAAGATCGCCAAGCATTATTATGGTGACCCCATGAAGTACACCAAAATTTTTGATGCGAACACCAATATTTTAAAAAATCCGGATATCATCCATCCCGATCAGGTGTTGGTAATCCCAAATTTGTAGAACAAGTGTCAGTTCGAGCGTAGTCGAGAACTAATTCGCATCTCGACAGCTCCTTCGACTGCCTGCCCGTCCGGCAGGCGGGCGCTCAGGATGACATCTCGATGCGACAATACAGTAGCAAAGACGCCCTAGGGCGTCTTTTTGTTTATTTAAGAGATTTTGTCAAAAATCACGAACTTCACAATTAATCAAAACGAATCATATCTTAGAACGATAAGTGCTCCTCCAAAAACGGTCATTTACTCTCCCTACCCTTGCTTCTCAATCACGCGTTGGGAAAAGTCGTAAATACGTTCAAACTGTTCTTCCAAGCCCATATCACTGTTGTCAAACTCAATGGCATCCTTGGCCTTTTGCAATGGGGATATGCTCCGGGTAGAGTCTATCCGGTCTCGTTCCTGTACGTTTTTCAACACCTCTTCAAAAGTCACCTGCTCCCCTTTGTCCAACAATTCCTTATAGCGCCGGGTAGCCCTGATTTCTGGGGAGGCGGTCATAAACAATTTTAGCTCGGCATCCGGGAACACCACGGTACCAATGTCACGGCCATCCATAACAATGCCCTTGTCCTTGCCCATTTGCTGTTGCATTTCCACCAACTTGGTACGTACCTCGCCAATGGCGGCCACTTTGCTCACCTGCCCAGATACCCTCATGGACCGTATCTCCTCTTCCACATTTTTACCATTCAAGTACATATCCGATTTTCCAGAATCGGGGTTGGGCACAAACTTCAACTCCATTTCGGGCAAATGCGCAATCAATTCCGGGATATTGTCCTCTTCCCCAACAAATCCATGGTCAAGCGCAAACAAGGCCACGGCCCGGTACATGGCGCCAGTGTCCACATAAATATAATTCAAGGCTTTGGCCAAACGCTTGGCTAGGGTACTTTTCCCGGTGGAAGAATAGCCATCAATGGCTATGGTGATTTTTTTCATGCCCTAAAAATAGCCAGAAAAGGTTTTACTGAATCATGACATCCGTCATTCCATTAAAGAGTTTTCGCATTTTTCACCTTTTGCTTGGTAATGGCAATGTCAATTACCTCGCTCATATCGGTTACGTAATGGAATGTCAATCCTTTTAGATATTCTTCCTTAATTTCTTCAATATCCTTACGGTTATCGGCACAAAGAATAATTTCCTTGATCCGTGCGCGCTTTGCTGCCAAGATTTTCTCCTTGATTCCGCCAACAGGCAATACTTTACCCCTCAAGGTAATCTCGCCGGTCATGGCCAAGCTTTTCTTCACCTTGCGTTGGGTAAACAGCGACACCAAAGAAGTCAACATGGTAATCCCAGCACTAGGTCCATCCTTGGGTGTGGCCCCTTCGGGAACGTGGATGTGCACATTGTACTTTTCAAACACATTGGGGTCTATACCAAAGGCCTCTGCATTTGATTTTATGTATTCCATGGCAATGGTGGCCGATTCCTTCATAACTTTACCAAGGTTTCCTGTAATGTTCAAGGCACCTTTTCCTTTGGACAAAATGGATTCTATAAAGAGGATATCGCCCCCAACACTGGTCCATGCCAATCCTGTGACCACCCCGGCCACATCGTTGTTCTCATATTTATCGCGTTCCAATCGTGCAGGTCCCAATATCTTTTCCACATCCTCATTGGTAACCTTAATGTTGTATTCTTCCTCTATGGCGATGGACTTTGCGGCATACCGTACCATTTTGGCCAGTTGCTTTTCCAATCCACGTACCCCGGATTCACGGGTATAGCCTTCCACAATTTTCTCCAACTGGGGTTTGCCGATTTTCAAATCTTTGATGGACAGTCCGTGTTCCTTCAATTGTTTGGGCAGCAAATGCCTTTTGGCGATTTCCACCTTTTCCTCAATGGTATAACCTGTCACGTTGATAATCTCCATCCGGTCGCGCAATGCAGGCTGAATGGTGGCCAGATTGTTGGCCGTGGCGATGAACATCACTTTGGATAGGTCATACCCCATCTCCAAGAAATTATCGTGGAACTCGGCATTCTGCTCTGGGTCCAATACCTCCAACATGGCAGAGGACGGGTCCCCTTGATGACTGTTGGAAAGCTTATCTATCTCATCCAGAATAAAAACGGGATTCGATGTTCCGGCTTTCTTCAAGCTTTGGATGATACGACCCGGCATGGCCCCGATATAGGTTTTTCGGTGACCACGAATCTCCGCTTCGTCCCGAAGTCCACCCAAGGACATACGCACATATTCCCTGCCCAAAGCCTCGGCCACAGATTTACCCAAAGAGGTCTTCCCCACTCCGGGAGGGCCATATAGACAAAGGATGGGCGATTTCATATCGTTTCGAAGCTTCAAAACCGCCAAATACTCAATGATCCTACGTTTTACATCCTCAAGACCGTAATGGTCACGGTCCAAAATCTGCTGGGCCCGTTTTAAATCAAATTTATCCTTGGAGAATTCGTTCCAAGGCAGATCCAATATCAAATCCAGATAATTGCGCTGGATGGAATATTCGGCTACCTGAGGGTTCATGCGTTGCATTTTGGCCAATTCCTTCTCGAAATGCTCCTTGACCTTTTTGCTCCATTTTTTCTTTTTGGCCTTAATCCGCATTTCCTCCACTTCTTCTTCATAGGACATGCCACCCAACTCTTCTTGAATGGTCTTCATTTGTTGATGAAGGAAATATTCGCGTTGTTGTTGGTCCATATCGCTACGAACCTTGGACTGGATATCGTTCTTCAATTCCAGTTTTTGAAGCTCCATGTTCATATACCGTAGCGTGGCCAAGGCCCTATCCTGCAAATTCGGGATTTCCAGAAGTTGCTGTTTTTCGGCAACTGTTAAATTAAGGTTGGACGAAACAAAATTGATCAAGAACGAATTGCTCTGGATATTCTTGATCGCAAAAGTGGCCTCGCTGGGAATATTGGGGTTGTCCTTGATAATCTTAAAGGCCAATTCCTTGATGGAATCAATAATAGCCCCAAATTCCTCACTTTTCTCATCAGGTCGCACCTCAGTAGCCTCTTTCACTTTGGCGGTCAAATAGGGTTTTTCGGAAATAACCTGCTCTATTTGAAAACGTTTTTTTCCTTGAATGATCACCGTGGTATTCCCGTCGGGCATTTGGAGTACCCGTAAAATACGTGCAACAGTTCCCAAGGTATTAATATCGTCCACACCAGGATTTTCGGTCTCCTCATCTTTTTGGGAAACCACCCCAATGGTCTTTGAGCCATTATTGGCATCACGGATCAGGTTAATGGATTTATCCCTACCCGCTGTTATTGGAATAACCACCCCGGGGAACAACACCGTATTTCTCAGGGGAAGCACGGGCAATGTTTCCGGCAAACTTTCTCGATTCATCTGTTCCTCATCCTCAGGGGTAAGCAACGGAATCAATTCGGCATCCTCATCCAAGCCTTGAAAGTCTATATTGTCAAAATTTGAAATTTTTATCTCTCCCATATCCTATTTTCGGTCATTTTGTCATAAACGACAAAAACAATTCACTTTTTTCGCATCGTTTCTCCCATTTAAACTCCTAAAAATCAACAACTAAAAAGGAAAAACGATTTTTTTACAATTGTTAAAAGGCAATTCCTGTGCCATTAAAATTTAAAAATTCCAAAAAAAGTGTAACAATTGATAAATTCATACCTCTATAAGACAAACCATTCATTTTTTGAGCCACCAAAATGAACATATTGACGCACTGCTAGAGCTGTGCCTAAAAGGCAAACAAAGTGCACAAATGGAGGTTTACAATCGGTATTACAGGGCCATGTTCAACACGGCCTACCGGATTGTAAAAGACTCGGCCGAAGCGGAAGATGTAATGCAGGAATCGTTCTTGAGCGCGTTCACGAAACTGCACACATTTAAAGGGGAGGTCACTTTTGGCGCATGGTTAAAGCGGATCGTGATCAATAACAGCATTTATCAGTACAAAAAGCAGCAAAAAACAAGGGCTGTGGACTTGGATGACATAATGTACAAGGTCGAAGATAATGATGAAGTTGCTCCGGACCACAATGGTTATACAGAACTGAAGGCTCAAAAAGTAATGGAAACCATGAAAAGTTTGAAAGACAATTACAGAGTTTCTTTGACCTTACATTTAATTGAAGGTTACGATTATGAAGAAATCAGTGAGATTATGAATATAAGCTACGCTAATTGCAGGACCACCATATCAAGGGCCAAGGAAAGCTTACGTAAAAAATTGAACCAAAACGTTTTGCCATGAAAAAGGATACTATAGACCAACTGTTTGAGAGGCTACACGGACAATTTGACCTTGAAGAACCCCAAAGTGGGCATCAGGGGCGGTTTTTGGAGAAATTGAACCAAGACAAGGGCACAATTTCCCTGAACAAAAAGAAAATGAACTGGTGGAAGCCTTTATCCATTGCAGCATCCATTGCGCTGATCGGCGTACTGTCCTTTCAGGCATTTGGACCAAAGCCCAGCTTGAAAGAGCAAGTGGTCAAGATCGCTCCAGAGGTTTCCCAGACCGAGTTTTACTTTGCCAACCTCATTGAACAACAGGTACAACAGTTGGAGAGTGAAAAATCGCCCGAAACGGCCCAATTGGTGGATGACACCTTATTTCAGTTGCAAAAACTAAAAAACGACTATGAATCCCTGGAAGAGGATTTGGTCAATGGCGGCGACAGTAAAATTATTTTGAATGCCATGATCACCAACTTCCAGACCCGTATAGATTTATTAAAAGAGGTACTGAACCAAATAGAAAATATTAAAAATTTAAATTCATTCAATGATGAAAACATTACGATATAAAGTTACCCTTTTGGCCTTGGCCTTACTTCCTCTTGCACTATGTGCAGGTACGGGGGAGATGGAAGGCAAGTACACCAAGGAGAAGACCATTAAGAAAGAGTTCAACGTAAACTCCGATGCGCTCTTTAAAGTGAACAACAGCTATGGCAACCTCAACATTACCTCATGGAATGAAAACCGGGTGGTCATCGAGGTCAATATCAAGACCAATGGCAATGACGAAGATCGTGTACAGGAGCGATTGGATGAGATTGACGTGGACTTTGAAAACAGCTCCAGCATGGTATCCGCCCGCACCCTCTTTGGGGACCGAGGTAGCAGCTGGGGATGGAACTGGGGCAAGCGCAGAAATGTGAATGTCCAAGTGAACTATACGATCAAGCTCCCTGTAAAGAACAGTGTAAACTTGAGCAATGACTATGGAAACATCTTCTTGGACCGCATAGACGGACACGCCAAGATAAAATGTGATTATGGTAAAATTGATGTGGGAGAACTTAGAGGCAGAAACAACGAGCTTAAGTTCGACTATACTTCTAGATCTACCTTTGACTACATTAACAGTGGTGAAATTGTTGCTGATTACTCAGGCTTCACCATCCAAAAAGCCGGAAACTTGCGTATTAGGGCCGATTATACCAATGCGGTCATAGAGGAAATGGGAGATTTGGACTATTCCAGCGATTATGGGTCCATAGAAGTGAACAATGCCAAAAACGTGTCTGGAAATGGGGATTACATTGGAGTGAAATTGGGGGAAATCCATGGCAATGTTTCCATTACTGGGGACTATGGCTCCTTAAAAATAGATCAACTGGCCCCTGATGCCGGTGATGTAACCATCAGAACGGACTATACAGGGATAAAAATAGGATACCATCCCGAGTATGCTTTTGATTTTGAAATCAGGACGGAATACGCTGGGGTAAGTGGCAAAGATGATTTTGAGCTGAACATCAGTATAGAAAAATCACATGAAAAATATTTCAAGGGATATTACGGAAAAGAAAACTCTGGTAACATGGTAAACATTACCAGTGACTATGGAGGCATCACTTTCTATCAGAATTAATAAGTCGAATCAAAAAACAAAACTAAAAAACACCATCATGAAAAAACTCATCACACTGACACTGGCTTTTTGTTCAGTAATTGCAACCAATGCCCAATGGGGAAAACGAATCCATGGGGACGGCAATGTAGTAACCATTGAACGTTCCGTGGGTAATTATGAAGAAGTGGCCTTGGCCGGTTGGTTCGATGTGGACCTTGTATCAGGAAATGAAGGCGAACTTACCCTTGAAGGAGAATCCAATCTTTTGGAACACATTAAAACCGAAGTAAAGAATGGCACCCTGCTCATTAAAGTTGAAAAAGGGGTAAATCTAAAGCCTTCCTCATGGGGAAAGGGAATTCGTATCACCGTACCCGTTGAATCCATAAATTCGGTCACCCTGTCAGGTTCAGGAGATATTGTGGGCAAAACTACCTTGGTCACGGATAGGTTCAGTACGCGGATTTCTGGGTCTGGAGATATTTCCTTGACCGTGGAGGCCAAAAGTGTTGATGCTGCCTTATCAGGTTCTGGGGACATCACCCTAACTGGAAAAACCACCGATTTGGATATTCAAGTATCTGGTTCTGGGGACGTAAAGGCCTATGAACTTGATGCCGATTTTGTTACCATCGCTGTATCCGGTTCTGCCGATGTGAGGGTTACCGCAAATCAGTCCATTGATGCCCGGGTATCGGGATCTGGGGATATCAGTTACCGAGGCAATCCCAAAAAAATTAACAGCAAATCATCAGGTTCCGGGGATATTTCAAAGGGATAACGGAGTTTAGCCATCAATCAATAAATTGTAAAAGCCCCGACATGTAGATGTCGGGGCTTTTGCATATGGCGTACGGTGTTTTTTATTTTTTGATGCTATTGACCCTTGTCAGTAGATAAATCCCCATTAAAAAGAACAAGCCCAAAAAAATGGTACTGTTTCGCATGCTTCCCGTAAGTTGGGCCACTGCCCCATATAAAAATGTGCCTATGATGATTCCTATTTTTTCGGCCACATCATAAAAACTGAAAAAAGAGGTGGTATCGGTGGTCTCCGGCAAAAACTTGGAATATGTGGATCGGGACAAGGCTTGGATTCCTCCCATTACCACACCAACAAAACCTGCTGCTATGTAAAAATCCATAGGGGTTTGCAGGAAATAGGCATACACACACAAGGCCACCCAAATGCAATTGATGACCATAAGAGTATTAATATTTCCATACTTTTTTGAAACCTTTGCAGTGACTGTAGCTCCAAAAATGGCTACAATCTGAATCACCAAAATACTGATAATCAATCCCGTAGTGCGTTCACTATCTGTTCCCCAATTGATTTCTTCTTCACCAAAATAGGTGGCAATAAGCATAATGGTCTGTACGGCCATACTATACACAAAGAAAGCTCCCAGATACCGTTTCAACCTTACGTTTTCACCTAATTGATGCCAAACACTCTTTAATTCCTTGAAGCCGTTGAGTACAATATTTTTTCGTTCACCTTCCCGTTTGTAACCTTTAGGTAGATGGGCAAATGTGTACTGACTGAAAAGTATCCACCATATCCCTACAGAGATGAAGGAATATTTCATCGCCTTAATCTCGGCCACTTCGCCACCATTGTCCGTAATACCAAACACATCTGGCTTCATCACCATGGCCAAATTGAACACAAGCAAAATGACACTGCCCACGTATCCCAAAGAAAATCCTTTCGCACTGATTCCATCTTGTTGTTCGGGGAAGGCAATATCTGGCAAGTAGGAGTTATTTATGGCGAAACTCACCCAAAATCCAACCAAGCCAAAGAAATAGCATATCAACCCAAAATAGATGTTTTCCAAGGAAAACCAATACAATCCAATACACGACAAGGCACCGAGGTAACAGAAAAATTTTAGGAACAATCTTTTGTTCCCCAGATAATCCGCAATACCGGAGACCAGCGGGGTGACAATCGCAATAAACACAAAGGCCAAGGAAGTTACGTAGCTGATTAAGGGAGCCCGTGCAATTTCGCCCCCAAATATCATAACTTTTTCAATCCCGGCAACCCGGAACAAGGCCCCATAAAAAATGGGAAAAATGGCCGAGGAAATCACCAAACTGTATACAGAATTGGCCCAATCGTAGAAGGCCCAAGCGTTCAATAACTTTTTACTTCCTTTCAATGCCAATGCTTGTGCCATGTGTTGTTTTTAAAAAAAGAAGATGTCATCCCGATTGTTAAAGAAACCCATCGCAGATAAAAATAGGTCTTTTAACGGAATCGAAATGACATCTTTTTGTTATATATCAATTCACTTAAATGAGGTTACTCCAAATTTTCTTGCTTCCTGTTTGGCTGCAGGGGCCCAAGCGGTCAAATTTTGGATTCTGGTATCATTGGAAGGGTGCGTACTCATAAATTCAGGGGGGGCTTGTCCACCTGATTTTTCTTTCATCCGTCTCCATAGATTGGCAGCCTCATCAGGATTATAACCAGCAATGGCCATAATCTGTAATCCAATCCTATCGGCTTCGGTTTCATGGCCTCTACTAAAGGGGAGCATAACTCCCAAGGTAGACCCCAATCCATAGGCTTGGTTAAACATATTTCGCTTTTCTGGATCTTGAATGGCCACATTCCCTGCCACAGCCCCAATCTGCTGTACCATACCGGCACTCATTCGTTGTGCCCCATGGTCTGCCAAGGCATGTGCCACTTCGTGCCCCATTACCACCGCTACTCCTGTCTCTCCTTGGGTAATGGGCAAAATCCCGGTATAGAATACAATCTTTCCACCAGGCATGCACCACGCATTAACCGTTTCATCCTGTACTAAATTGTATTCCCATTTATAATCTTTAAGGTATCCTGGATAGCCATTGGCATCCAACCAACGTTCCGCAGCCGAAGCAATCCGCTGCCCTACCCTAGTGATCATTTGGGCATCAGATGTTCCGGTAATCACCTTATTGTCGCCCAAAAACTGATCGTACTGGGCAAAGGCCATGGGAAATATTTGGCTATTGGGATAAAAGTTCAATGTGCTTTTCCCCGTAAATGGATTTGTCTTACATGCTGCTACCGCCAAAAAAATGGAAACGGTAATAAGAAGTCTTTTCATAATATTTAATAGTGTTTAGTCTATGTAAATTACAAAAAAATTATTTTCCGATTAGGTGGAGTTCGGTGAAATCCTTGCTCACTTCTATGGAGTTGTTGCCATTCAGTTTTATTTCCGAAAAGTCCACTTCCTCATTATCCACCTCTACTGTTCCAATGGTAAAAGGAAGTCCATGGAAATTTAATTTGAAGGTAGTGTATGATGTGGTAAAGTTTCCATCCTTAAACTGCTGTATGATCAATTCATTCTCCTTGCCCCTCAATCTAAACTTTCTTAAACTGAAACGTCCTTTCTTGTAATCATACCCGTCTTGTTGGTCCTCGTACACACTGGAATTCTCTATTCCCTCCTTATAGTAAACGTCAATCCTCAACTCCTTGATTTCCTTTTCACCCACATACTGCTGTACGGGATATTTGGGTATCATTGCACCTTCCTTCACGTAAAGAGGAATTTTATGGAGTTCTGCCGGCACCCATCTTTCCACTCCTCCGGCTATCACTTCATCAGTCCAATAACTAAACCAATTTCCCTTTGGGAAATACATTCGTCTACCCTGTGCATTGGGTTCCTGTACCGGACATACCAACATATGCTCCCCGAACAGGAATTCATCGGTTCTAAAATGGGTCTGGGAATCTTCTTGATCGTAAAAAACCAAGGATTGTAACATGGGCATACCATTATTGATATACTTGTAGAACATGGTATACAGATAAGGCAACAATTGGTACCTCAGCTCTATATATTTTCTGACAATATTGGTGATTTCTTCTCCAAAAGACCATGGTTCTTGGTCTCCATGATCCCCACTGGAATGTACCCTGCAAAAGGGATGGAAGATTGCCAACTGTACCCATCGGGCAAACAATTCACCGTTGGGCTGTTCCGCAAATCCCCCAATGTCTGAACCTACAAAAGAGTATCCGCTCATGCACATCCGTTGCATTTGCACATTGGCAATCCATAGGTGTTCCCAAGTTGCCACATTATCCCCGGTCCAAGTGGCACAATAGCGCTGGGTCCCAGAATATGCAGCCCTAGTCAACACAAAAGGTCTTCTTGGAAAAGTATACTTCTTTATGCCTTCATAGGTAGCCCTTACCATTTGCATGCCGTAAACATTGTGTGCCTTTCTATGACTGCAAGGATGGCCATCATAATCATGGCGCACGTCCAAATTGGCAGTTTTGCTGGGGACTTCCATGACAGCAGGTTCATTCATATCATTCCATACCCCGCGCACTCCTATTTCAGCGATCATTTCCTTATATAGCCCTGCCCACCATTCCCGTACTTCAGGATTGGTGAAATCCGGGAATTTACACTCCCCTGGCCATACCTTGCCCTTGAAGTGGGGGCCATCTGCCCTTCTGCAGAAAAAGCCATGGTCCATAGCCTGTTGGTACACCCAATAATCCCTATCAATCTTGATTCCGGGATCGATCATGGTCACTACCTTAAAACCATCCTTTTCCAGGTCTTGCACCATTTTTTTGGGATTGGGAAAGTAACGGTTGTTCCAAGTGAAACACCTGAACCCTTCCATATAGTCAATGTCCAGATAAATGGCATCACAGGGTATATTGAGTTTTCTGAAGGTAGAGGCTATCTTTTTTACGTTTCGTTCCGGATAGTAGCTCCATTTGGATTGATGAAAGCCCAAGGCCCACAGCGGAGGTAGCTCTGGAACACCGGTCAAATCAGTATAGGCTTCCACCACTTGGCTCATTTTGGGTCCATAGAAAAAGTAGTAGTTCATTTCTCCCCCATCGGCCCAAAAACTGGTTACATTCCTTTTCTCATTGGCAAAATCAAAATAGGTGCTGAAAGAATTGTCAAAAAAGATACCGTAAGCAATACTTTCCTTGAGTCCCACATAAAAGGGAATGGCCTTGTACAATGGCTCCTGATCCTTGCCATAAGCGTAGGAATCCGTTACCCAATTGTTTAACCGCTTACCTTTTAAATTGGTATGCGAAGCCTTGTCTCCCATTCCGTAATAGCTTTCCCCGGAATGACATATCTTGCTCATTTTAACAATGTTTCCCCCATAATCATAATTCTCTTCCCAGTGGAATCCCAACTCATCTTCATTGAGCACATTGTCTTCCAAATCCGTAATCTGTACTTTAAGATCGGATTTATTGATGAAAATCTTGATTTTATTCGTGGTGATAACATACTCGGGGATTTCATCCTGTACGTCTAGTTGGTTGAATCCAGTGTTCACATCATCACTGATGGCGTATGAAAAATCAGGTTCAAAAACGTGTTCGGTAGCATATCGAAACCTGACCACACTATCCCGTAAGATGGAAATTTCCAAAACAACCCCATTTTGGGTGGTAAAGAGCAGTTTCCGATTCTCTTGTTTAAAATCGACTATATGGTTGGGGTGCTGATTCCCCCTTTTCTCTATTTCGGTGTTGGTTATCATTGTTAGTTTATTGAGACTAACAAAAGAAATACTTTAGACGGACAAAATAAAATGATGTTTTGAACAACTCACCAACTATATCGTTGTAGTTTTTTCGCTACTTGTAGACAACAATAGACAAGGGTGGAAGGGTCATTAAAACCGATTGCGGATGACCATTCCATGCGGTCTTACCTGGCTTTAGTGTTTTCTTGCCCATACCACTTCCCGAATACTTGGCATCATCGCTATTAAAAACCACCTTCAATTGAGAGTTCTTAGGTACTCCTACCCTATAGTTTTCACGGGGTACCGGGGTAAAATTGCAGACCACGATCAAGTCGTCCTTGGGGTCACTTCCTTTTCTCATGTAACTGACCACGGTATTTTCCCTATCGTTATATTCTATCCATTGAAAACCCTCTGGATCGAACTGTTTTTCATAAAGTGCCGGACTTGTTTTGTAAACCGAATTAAGATCTTTGATAACTTTCTGTATTCCAGAGTGGAAATCGTATTGCGTAAGGTGCCAATCCAAACTTTCTTGAAAATTCCACTCGGATGATTGCCCAAACTCTCCTCCCATGAACAAGAGATTTCCCCCGGGATGGGTGAACATATATCCAAAGAGCAAACGTAAATTGGCAAAACGTTGCCATTCGTCCCCGGGCATACGATACAAAAGGGATTGTTTTCCGTAGACCACTTCATCGTGCGAAAAAGGAAGCATAAAATTTTCGGTGAAGGCGTAGGTCATGCTAAAAGTTATTTCATTAAGGTCATACGATCGGTGGATGGGGTCTTTTTTAAAGAACTCCAAAGTATCGTGCATCCAACCCATCATCCATTTCATACCAAAACCAAGCCCGCCAAAATGTACAGGTTTGCTTACCCCGGAAAAGGCTGTAGACTCTTCGGCAATAGTCTGAACCCCTTTAAAGCTACCATATACTTCTTGGTTCATTTCCCTTAAAAAGGAAATTGCCTCTAAATTTTCATTATTACCATAGATGTTGGGTTCCCATTCCCCATCTTCACGCGAATAATCCAGATATAACATCGAAGCTACGGCATCCACCCGTAGTCCATCCACATGATACTGATCCAACCAAAAAACGGCATTGCTGATCAAAAAGGCCCTTACTTCATTCCTTCCATAGTTAAAGATTAGGCTTTTCCAATCTGGGTGATACCCACGTCTACGATCCGGATGCTCATACAAGTGGGAACCATCAAAAAAGCCAAGACCATGGGCATCTTCCGGAAAATGGGACGGCACCCAATCCAAAATCACCCCAATGCCCTTTTGATGGAATTTATCCACCAACAATTTAAAATCCTCAGGCTTTCCAAATCGGGACGTCGGGGCAAAATACCCTGTTAACTGATACCCCCATGAAGGATCATACGGATATTCCATAATTGGCATAAACTCCACATGGGTAAAACCCATCTCGTCCACATAGTCCACCAACTCATCGGCCAATTCCATATAAGAAAGGTATTCCCAACCATTTTTTTTACGCCAAGAACCCAAATGCACCTCGTAAACGGAATAAGGCCTGTCCAACCCATTATGCTTTTCCCTGGAGTCCATCCATTTTCTATCCTTCCATTCATGCTTTGCGCTCCAAACAAGCGAGGCTGTATTTGGGGGCTGTTCACAGTATCGGGCAAAAGGATCCGCCTTCTCGGTCCAAATGTCATTGTTGTGCGACTGTATTTTGTACTTGTATTTGGTGCCTTGGTCAACACCGGGGATGAACCCCTCCCAAATACCGCTAGAGTCCCAACGGACATCGAGCTTGTGCTCCTCGGCATTCCAGTAATTAAAATCCCCAATTACCGAAACCGATTTTGCCGAAGGTGCCCAAACAGCAAAATAAGTACCCTTTTTACCATCCACTTCCGTTAGATGGGAACCCAATTTTTCATACAATCGAAAATGTTTTCCAGCCTTAAAAAGGTCAATATCAAACTCCGTGAACAAACTATGGGTAACTACCTTGGACATATTTCTGTTTTAGTATTCACAATATAATACTTCTTGGCTAAGATTACCATTTTCAGCTAATCCTTTCCAATAAAATTGCAATTGTTCCAAAAATGGAATGCTTTTTGATTTTGATGAAAAAAGAAACCGAATGAAAACAAATCAAAAATCTAGAATCATGAATAAATTCAACACAATTATTGGCGCTTTTTTAGTCTTGTTCACCGTTGCCTGCGAAGGTCCCGAAGGCCCTCCAGGATTTGATGGTGCACCAGGTCTACAAGGCCCTCCCGGTGAGGACGGCATTCAAGGTCAGGTCGTAGAGGTAGATGGGGTAAACTTTGGCTACGATGGTGATGCCAATCTGTTTAACACCCTAATTACTTTTGAAGATGTCACTGATTTTGAAGTCTTTGAAGCCGATGCCGTTTTGGTATACCGTTACACTGGAACCATAGAACTGAACGATGGTAGTACCGCTGACGCCTGGAGCCAAATTCCACAAAATTATTTCTTACCAGAAGGCACCATACAATATGTCTTTGAACACACTTTTGTGGATCTGGAGCTATTCATTGATGGAAACTTTGACCTCTCTACCCTGAGTACTGATTTTACAGACAATCAGCTTTTTAGAATTGTTTTTGTACCTAGTGTGTACGCCAACGCTTCTAAAATGGATACTTCAAATATCAATAATGTAATGTCCTCCTTGGGTATTGGGGAAGATCAAGTGAAAAAATTGGAATTGCAGTGATTCCCAGTCCAAACATGATTAAAAGCCTCTTTCCGAAAAAGGGGCTTTTGTTTTTGTGTTATTTTTGAAAGGATACCAGCTAAACCTCGTCTATTCAATAAAAGAGTCGAACAATGGGAAAAAATTTGCTTTTTATTGCCCTTCTGATCTTTGCAGGCTGCAAGGGCACATCACAGGAAAAGAAAAAGGAGTCCAATAAAGAGGTTGCTTATAAAGTGACCAAAACCGATGCGGAATGGAAATCGGAACTTACCGAAGTGGAATATTATGTTTTACGGAAGGCCGCTACGGAAAATCCTTTTACCAGCGATTTGTTGGAAAATAAACAAAAAGGAACCTATGTCTGTGCAGGTTGTAGCACTCCATTGTTCAGGAGCGAACACAAATACAGATCTGGAACAGGCTGGCCCAGCTTCGATCGCGAAATAGAAGGAAATGTGGCTTATGAAGAAGACAATTCATATGGCGTTACCCGTACAGAGGAACATTGCGCTGTGTGTGGCGGGCATTTGGGACACGTTTTTAACGATGGGCCGAAAAAAACCACGGGGAAAAGACACTGCATCAATGGAGCTGCTTTGGATTTTATCCCTGATAAGAATTAATCAATCTACTTCACTTTTATGGATATGAAATACGGCATACAAAAAACAGAGGAAGAATGGAAAAAATCCCTTACTCCTGAAGAATATTACGTTCTGCGACAAAAAGGCACAGAGCGTCCCTTTACAGGACAGTATAATCTCCATTTTGAAAATGGAGACTATTTCTGCAAAGCGTGCAATGCAAAACTGTTTGAAAGCCAGCACAAGTTTGAAAGTGGTTGCGGATGGCCCTCTTTTGACCAAGCTGTTGAAGGTGCCATAGAATATATCCGTGATACCTCACATGGTATGATCCGCACCGAAACTGTCTGTGCCAATTGTGGTGGTCATTTGGGACATGTGTTCAATGATGGCCCCCAAGAGACCACGGGGCAGCGATACTGTATCAATTCCGTGAGTATAGGCTTTGACCCATCCGAAGAATAATGGACTTTCCCAAAAACTTTGTAGCCAGTGCTCTCTTCGAGTTCCATCGTTATAAAACCATGGGCGATAAAACCTTTGCCCAACTTTCCGATGACGATATCCTATGGAAGTACAGTGAAACGGATAACTCCATTGCCATCATCGTAAAACATATGGTAGGGAATATGTTAAGCAGGTGGACCAACTTCCTTACCGAAGACGGTGAGAAAACATGGCGTAATCGGGAAATGGAGTTTGAAGAACCCTATGCCTCAAAAGAAGAAATGGTGGCAGCATGGGATAAAGGATGGCAGTGCCTTTTCAATGCCGTGGAAAGTATAAATTCAAAAAACTTTGAGACCAAGGTCAAAATACGGGACCAAGAGCATACCGTTGTAGAAGCCATAAACCGCCAACTGGCCCACTACGCCAGTCACGTTGGGCAAATAGCCTTTGTGGGCAGAATGATAAAAGGAGAGCAATGGGTCTCACTTTCCATTCCAAAAGGGGGCTCCGAAGCTTTTAACCAAAAGATGTTCGGAAAAAGGCATAGCTGATTTCACAAACAAAGCCAATTTTGGCTTTTTCAAGCTTGGGATTTGGGGATTGAATTCCGTACTTTTGCACCTGCCCGCTCAAAGGCAGGCTTCAAATCTAACAACTAAAATCAAGATCTAATGAGCAAGTTCGATGTAATTGTTCTGGGCAGTGGTCCCGGTGGATATGTTACCGCAATCAGAGCCTCACAGCTAGGATTAAAAACCGCCATTGTGGAAAAGGAAAGTTTGGGAGGTGTATGTCTTAACTGGGGATGTATTCCAACCAAAGCACTTTTAAAGTCTGCCCAAGTTTTTGAGTATTTGAAGCATGCCGAGGATTACGGATTGAGCGCAAAAGAAGTGGATTACGATTTTGGCGCTGTTGTAAAAAGGAGCCGTGGCGTTGCTGATGGCATGAGCAAAGGGGTACAATTTTTAATGAAGAAGAACAAGATTGAGGTCCTGAACGGTTACGGAAAAGTACAGCCGGGCAAAAAAGTTCTAGTAAAGGGAGAACACGGTGACACAGCGGAATATACCGCAGACCATATCATCATTGCTACAGGTGCAAGAAGCAGGGAATTACCCAGCCTTCCACAAGATGGAAAGAAAGTCATTGGATACCGTGAGGCCATGTCATTGGAAAAACAACCCAAAAAAATGATTGTGGTTGGTAGTGGCGCCATTGGTATTGAATTTGCTTATTTCTATAACTCAATGGGTACCGAGGTTACCGTTGTGGAGTATCTTCCCAATATTGTCCCTGTTGAGGATGAGGATGTATCCAAGCAATTGGAACGCAGCTTCAAAAAAGCTGGGGTAAAAATAAAGACGTCTGCCGAGGTGACAAAAGTAGACACCTCTGGCGATGGTGTGAAGGCTACCGTGAAAACTTCCAAAGGTGAAGAAGTATTGGAAGCCGATATAGTCCTTTCTGCTGTTGGCATCAAAACAAACATTGAAAATATTGGCCTTGAGGATGTGGGCATTGCAGTAGACCGAGATAAAATTTTGGTAAACGATTATTACCAGACCAATATCCCCGGATATTATGCCATTGGTGATGTAACTCCAGGACAAGCTTTGGCACACGTAGCCTCTGCGGAAGGTATTCTTTGTGTTGAAAAAATTGCAGGAATGCATGTTGAGCCTCTGGATTACGGCAATATTCCCGGTTGTACCTATTGTATGCCCGAAGTGGCTTCTGTTGGTTTGACCGAGAAACAAGCCAAGGAACAAGGGTATGATATAAAAGTGGGTAAATTTCCGTTTTCTGCCAGTGGGAAAGCAAAAGCATCTGGTAATGCCGATGGGTTTGTGAAAGTAATTTTTGATGCCAAATATGGCGAATGGTTAGGATGTCATATGATCGGTGCAGGGGTTACCGATATGATTGCCGAAGCTGTGGTGGCCAGAAAATTGGAAACCACTGGTCATGAAATCCTTAAAGCTGTTCACCCGCACCCTACCATGAGTGAGGCTGTTATGGAAGCCGTTGCCGCTGCCTATGATGAAGTTATCCACCTATAATCAAGAACATGCTTAAACTTTTTAGGGCAACAGCCATTCTTGAAGGGATTTCTTATTTGGCTTTATTTGGATTGACCATGCCTTTAAAATATTGGGCAGATATCATGGAACCCAACAAAATAGTGGGATATGCCCATGGGGCGCTTTTTATTCTTTATGTGATATTGGCCGTGGTATTTTGTTGGCAACGGAAATGGAGCATTAAACGTTTTGTGATGCTATTTATAGCTTCTTTGCTCCCATTCGGAACCTTCTATGCTGATGAGAAGTATTTAAAAGGTTTAGCCTAAGAAACTCTGTATGGCCAAATCATAGCTTTGGAGTCCGAAACCTAGGATTACCCCCTTGGCTCCTGAAGATATGAACGAAACATGCCTGTATTCCTCCCGTTGATGGGTATTGGATATATGCACCTCAATTACTGGGGTGGTCACCGCTTTTACCGCATCTCCCATACCTACCGATGTATGCGTATAAGCTGCGGCGTTCAGGATAATCCCGTCATACTCAAAACCCACTTCCTGTATTTTGCCAATAAGCTCCCCTTCAATATTGGACTGAAAATATTCCAGTTCCACTTGCGGAAATTTTTGTTGTAATTCGGCAAAATAGTCTTCAAAAGTGGTGGTGCCATACACTTCGGGCTCCCGTTTTCCCAACAGGTTTAGATTGGGCCCATTGATAATCATTAGTTTCATACAGTAAAAGTACCAATAATTTTAAGGCATAAAAAAAGCGGAAGCATAGACTTCCGCTTTTTGTTCTTTTTATGGACTTGGCTTAGTTAAACCTGTAACCAGCTCCAAAAGTAAGGGTGTTGATGTCCACAACATCACCAAAATCTCCTCCTCTGGAAATCTGGAAACCGTATCTGGCTTCCACAAACCAGTTATCATCAATCTGGTATCCACCACCAAAAGCGATATCGAGACCAAACTCACCATCAGGAAGGTCTTCCAACAAATAATTGATCTGTGGACCTGCCTGAATGTTAAAGTTGTTTATTTTGTACTTGGCCATCACAGGAATGTACAATGAGGTTAAATCATCTACAAAACTAAAAAGAACAGAAGGTTCAATATCAAATTCCTCCGATGCTACAAAGTTATAGCTACCACCTAGATAGAATCCAAGCTCGCTATCGCTTATACTTCCGAAAAAGTCATCTCCCGTATCCACTTTAACGGATACATTGTTAAGACCTGCCTTGACCGCGAATCCTTCTTGGCCGTAGGTGTTTGAAACAATTACACTAGTAAAAAATACTGCTAAAACGATTAGTTTTCTCACGATGTATAAATTTTAGTTGAGGGGACAAATATAGCAATGCCCCGAGGTTAAGAATAATAGGATATTCAAAATGTTTTTGCTATATGTGTATTGAAATCCTACGTTTTATCACATACAAAAAGAATGGGGAAATACCCCCATTCTCTGTTTGATTGTTTAATATAACGATTTAATTAAAGGCAAATTGTAGTCCAAATCCAAAGGCGCCTACTTCATTGTCCCCATCACTAAGTACAATGGCTGGTCGCCAATCAAAATTGGCCACAAATGGCACTCCATTTATCTTAAAATCCAATCCTAAATGGGGGCGTAATGCAAAAACATTGTCTACGTCATCCACCAAAATAATGCTTGGCCCTGCTCCTGCGTACCAACGCAATCCTCCAGCTCTGGTAAACCCTTTGTGGTAGGAATAGAGCACTGTGATCATTGTGGCACCATCCTCAAAACCCAAATCGGCCTGACCGACATGGTTACTGGTAAAAAAATACTTTCCTGTAGCGCCAATAAAAGTTGCACTATCAACGGCATCAACACCTAGCCCCAATGCTGCCTTATAACTGGTTTGTGCCTTTACGGCAACAGTGCCCAACATAGCTAAAGCTACAACAAATACAAATTTTTTCATTTTTCTGTGTTTAAGTTAATATTAATGGTTCAACTGTATCAGATTTGAGGCTGTGACCAGTTTATTTTTATGCTATCCAAGGTATCAGAAGAGGAACAAAATCCCCAAGGCTACTATAGAGAAATTCCCATCGTTGCTGATATTGATGTATGATACGTTTAGCTCCGTATTTCCAGTAATATTGTATCCTACTGAAGGTCTTACATAAAACCCGCCCTCATTTCCGTCATTGATTCCCACAGCATAGCCCACATCGGCCCCCAACTTAAAATCGTAGGTGGGGTAAAGCCTTAGCGACCCCGTTAAGGGTACAAACTGAAAATCCTCGAACTCATTCTCCACAGTTACATTGCCTACCGTAACAGTTTTGGTTTCCCCAAAGGCATTAATGAACCCTGAGGCCAAACCAATATCAACAAGTTCCGATACGCTCCAATGGTAAGCCAAATCCAATCCAATGCTGAATTTGGATATTTCCGAAGCATCCCCAACAGGAATACCTGCATTAAACCCTGCTTTAAAACTACTTCTGTCCACATGCTGTGCCATTGCCGAAAATGTCAGTGCAAATAGTCCTAGTGTCAATAAGAATATTCTTTTCATTGTTTTGGTTTTTTATTCAGGATAAAAACGTTTCAATGCCGGATATAGTGCTTTTTGTAATAAAAAACGTATTAAATCCACTGAACGTCTCTACTTGTAACTCAAAACCTTGGCGGAAAATATTCAATCCCATCTACCCATAGACCTCTAATTTGATCAAAGGCCCGTTTCAATTGACCAATCGCCCAATAGCATTCATAATTTTCATTCTTATTGTTTCTATCTTTAACCCATGAACTGGCAACAAGCAATAAAGGATTACCAAAATTATTTGAAGATTGAGCGCGGCCTCAGCAAAAATTCCATTACCAGTTACAGCTTGGATCTTCAAAAAATGGTACGCTATTTTGACGACCATGAAGTAAAAGTATCGCCAATAAGAGTAGATATGGAAACTGTGCAGCAGTTTGTCCATGATGTTGCCAAAACTGTAAATCCACGTTCACAAGCACGTATTATTTCTGGACTGAAAGGTTTTTTCAATTATTTGGTTTTTGAGGATTACAGAAATGATAACCCCATGGATCTTATAGAAACTCCAAAAATAGGCCGCAAACTTCCGGACACTTTATCTGTTGATGAGATCAATGCACTTATTTTGGCCATAGACCTGTCCAAACCCGAAGGAGAACGCAATCGGGCCATTCTGGAAACCCTTTATGGCTGTGGACTCCGGGTTTCTGAGCTGTTGAACTTAAAGCTTTCCGATCTTTATTTTGATGAAGATTTTATAAAGGTTACAGGAAAAGGCAATAAACAACGCTTTGTACCCATAAGCGATGTCAATAAAAAATACATCAACATTTACCAATATGAGGTTAGGGTGCACCTGCCCATCATGAAAGAACACCAAGATTTTCTTTTTTTGAACCGAAGGGGAAAACAGCTCACCCGGGCCATGGTTTTTACCATTACCAAGCGCTTGGCCGAAAAAATAGGGCTAAAAAAAAATATAAGTCCACATACATTTAGACATTCTTTTGCCACACATCTCTTGGAAAATGGAGCAGATTTACGGGCCATTCAGCAAATGTTGGGTCATGAGAGTATCACTACCACCGAGGTATATATGCATGTGAACCGGTCGCATCTGGCCAAGGTCTTGAACCAATACCATCCCAGGAAATAAAATTCAATGGAAGTATTGGTGGCCAATCCGCATCAACTTCCCTTTTTCAATTGATTCTTCAATCCTTGGTTTTGTTTTTTGTAGGGTCTAATAATCAATCGGGCTTCGCGATCAAAACGAATGTAATTATATACCCAATTGATGAATACCACTACCCTATTCCGGAAACCTATCAAGAAATACAAGTGTACAAACATCCAGACAAACCACGCAAAAACCCCTTGAAACCTAAACCTGGGCAAATCCACCACAGCCTTGTTTCGGCCTATGGTGGCCATACTTCCCTTATCCTTGTAGACAAAGGGTTTCATGGGCTTACCTTCAACCAACCTCACCAAATTGTCCCCTAAATTTCTACCCTGTTGTATGGCGGGTTGCGCCATCATGGGATGTCCATTTGGAAAGGCTTTAGTTTCCATTTGGGCTACATCGCCTATGGCGAAAATATTTTCAAACCCATCAACCTGATGAAAGTCATTTACTTTTAAACGGTTACCCCTACCCAATAATTCTTTGGCGTCCAATCCTTTTATACTTACTGCACTCACTCCAGCGGCCCATACCAAAGTAGCTGACTCAAAAACGGTATCGGTGTTGGTGGTAACCATGTTTCCATCATAATCCAAAACCCTAAGGTCCTTCCACACATTTACCCCAAGTTTTTCCAAGAATTGTTCTGCTTTTCTGGAAGCCACTTCACTCATTGCCGGTAAAATACGGTCGCCACTTTGCACCAAGTTTATTTGTGCCCGTCGGGTATCCAAATCAGGATAATCCTTTGGCAAAATCCCTTTTTTTATCTCTGCCAAGGCTCCGGCCAACTCTACTCCTGTTGGGCCTCCACCCACAATCACAAAGCTCATGAGCGCATCCCGTTCGTGCAGATCATCGGTAAGTAAGGCTTGTTCAAAGTTTTCAAGAATAAGACTCCGGAGATTCAAGGACTGTGGAATACTCTTCATAGCCATGCCCTTGGTCTCTATATTTTCATTACCAAAAAAATTGGTCTCTGAACCTGTAGCCACAATCAAATAATCAAACTTGATTTCACCAATATTGGTCTTTACCCACCTTTTTTTGGTGTCTATACCGATTACCTTGGCCAACCGAAAGAAAAAATTAGGATAGCCTTGCAATACTTTCCTAATGGGGTACGCAATGGAATCCGGCTCCAGTCCTCCTGTTGAAACTTGATACAATAGAGGTTGAAAATTGTGGTAATTATGTTTGTCCAACAAAATTACCTGCATTTCTTTTTTACTGAGCTTTTTGGCCAGTGCGATGCCCCCAAAACCGCCGCCAATGATTACGACCCTTGGGAAGCTGGATTGTGGAATATTCATTGTAGACATGGCTGTAAATTTACACATTCCGTTAAGGGCAATACCATTTATAGGAGGCTTTTTTTAGTATCTTTAAAACCTGACCAAAAACTTGAAACAATGAAAAAAACGCTACTTCTCAGTATGGCCCTTGTTGCATTTGCCACAAATGCATTTTCACAAAAAGACCAAAAAACCGTATTAAATGGTTTGGATGCAAAAACCCAAAAGTATGGGGATATCGCCCATGAAATATGGGAACTTGCTGAAATGGGCTATCTGGAGGAAAAAAGCTCTGCCTTGCTACAAACCACATTATCCGAAGCTGGTTTCACTATAAAAAAAGGAATCGCTGGTATTCCTACGGCGTTTATGGCCGAATATGGTTCTGGATTCCCCGTAATTGCGGTTTTGGGGGAATATGATGCCCTTCCTGGGCTATCCCAGCAGGCCGTTGCCGAGAAAAAATCTGCCAACAAAGCTGCCGGGCATGCTTGTGGGCACCATCTTTTTGGGACAGCCTCAACAGCTGCAGCCATAGCTGTTAAAGATTGGCTACAGACCAATAAAATACAAGGAACCATCCGTTTTTATGGCTGTCCTGCCGAAGAAGGGGGGTCAGGAAAGGTATACATGGTTCGTGAAGGTGTGTTCAATGATGTGGACGTTGCCTTGCATTGGCATCCAGGAGCACAGAACGCAGCCAGTGCCGGTGCCGCCCTGGCCAACAAATCGGCTAAATTTAGATTCCATGGAATTTCTGCCCATGCTGCCGGTGCACCGGAAAGGGGAAGGTCGGCTCTAGATGGTGTTGAAGCCATGAACAATATGGTAAATATGATGCGGGAACATATTCCACAAGATGCACGGATTCATTATGTAATCACCGATGGCGGAAAAGCACCTAATGTGGTTCCAGACTTCGCCGAAGTGTATTATTATGCCCGACACGGAAAAAGAGATGTGGTCATCGATATTTTTGACCGTATTGTAAAGGCCGCCGAAGGAGCTGCTTTAGGAACAGGTACTACTATGGACTTTGAAATGATTGGAGGCACCCATGAACTTTTGCCCAACCTTGCCATTCAAAAAATCATGTATGATAACTTGACCAAAGTTGGAGGTATTACATATTCGGATGAAGAAAAGGATTTTGCTGAAAAAATTTCCAAATCTTTGGGGGCAACAACTCTGGATATGGAGACCGCAAAAAACATACAACCCTATAAAGAAGAAGCTCGGGCCTACGGCTCTACGGATGTCGGCGATGTGAGCTTTACGGTTCCCACAGCTGGTTTGAGTGCAGCCACTTGGGTTCCCGGAACACCCGCACACAGTTGGCAGGCCGTTGCTGCCGGGGGAACCTCCATAGGCACCAAAGGTATGATGGTTGCAGCAAAGACCCTGACCTTGACCGCCATGGACCTGTTTAAAAATCCAAAAACCATTGAAGCAGCTAAAGTAGAGCTTGTTGAACGACGGGGAAAAGATTTTAAATACATTCCATTGTTGGGTAATAGACCGCCTGCATTGGATTATCGAAAATAGGAGCTTTTTGGAGTAGTGTAACAAAAACTGCTTTATTGCTACAAATAAGCAAATCACTTACCAACCATTGAACAAAGAACTGGAACATCGTTTTGTGACGGAGCTTGAGGACAATCAGAATATTGTTCATAAAGTATGTAGCCTCTATACCAACGATAGGGATTCCCATAATGACCTCTTTCAAGAGATTACCATTCAATTATGGAAAGCCTATCCCAAGTTTAGGGGAGACTCCAAATTCAGCACATGGATGTACCGAGTGGCCCTGAACACGGCCATTACTCTGTACCGAAAATCAAAAAGAAGGGTCCAGACCCAAGATTACGATTCCGTTGTGCATAGAATCAAGGCCGATGCCTATGACGATACAGAGGAACGACAGTTGAAGCTAATGTACGATGCTGTTAGACAACTGGGTGATATTGACAAAGCGTTGGTATTTCTATACCTTGAAGACAAAGATTATTCAGAGATTGCAGAGACCTTGGGAATCACCGAAGTAAATGCAAGGGTTAAAATGAACCGTGTGAAAAATAAATTAAGAACCATATTAAATCCTTAGATTATGGTAGATGAACTGGAGCTCTTGAAAAAAGACTGGCAGAGAAAGGAAGCCCAGCTTCCCAAACTTACCTATGATGAAATCTATAAAATGATATGGAAAAAATCATCTTCCATTGTAAAATGGATCTTTTATATCAGTCTTATTGAATTTGTGTTCTGGGCTGGGCTGAATATCATCTTCAGTGATGCCGAAAGTATGGAAGAGCTCAAGGCCATGCACATCCATACTGCCATAATTGTCTTGAATTTCATCAATTATGGAATCATTTTATATTTCATTTATAAGTTTTACATCAACTATCGCAAAATATCCTTTACCGATTCCTCCAAAAAACTGATGAAGACCATCCTGAGTGTCAAAAGAACTGTTACACAATATGTCTGGTTCAATCTTGCCATATTCACCGTATCCATGATCATCAGCATTTATGGCGTTCTTATTTACGACTCCAAGGGTCAGCAAGTAGTGGATAACGCCATCCAGAATGGGAATACCACTGTTTTTTGGATATTGGTCGTAATCATATCCATAGTACTCATTGCCTTGCTTTTACTACTGATATGGCTATTTTATAGACTGCTCTATGGCATTCTTTTAAAACGACTCAAACAAAATTATAGGGAATTGGAACAATTGGAGGTTTAATCTCCTCGATAGCTATATCTCCTTTTTTGATGTTCTGCTTCATAAGCAGCCAGCTCTTGTTTGGAGATAACCTTCAAAAAAGACGGGTGTTGCTCAATGGCATACTCCAGTTTTTCCAAGATAGAGTCGATGGACTCATTGTCATAATCAATCTCCAGAGGGGGTTTAATCTGCATGGATTGCAAAATCCCTTTCTTTTTTACGCGAAGTCCTTTTTTATCGAACGATCGTCTAAATCCATCGATAACAACGGGTACCACTACGGGTTTGTACCGCTTAATAATATGGGCAGTACCTTTTCGTAGAGGCTTCCAAGGGGTTGTGGTACCTTGGGGAAAAGTAATCACCCATCCATCGTCCAAAGCCTTGGCTATATTGCTTATATCACTGAACTTCACTTGTCGGTTCACATCTTGCCCATCTGCACGCCACGTTCGTTCAATACTAATGGATCCCGCATAGGCCAAAATCTTGGTAAGCAGACTTTTCTTCATGGTTTCCTTAGCAGCAACATAATAGATGTTAAGTTTTGGATTCCAGAGATAACCCAAATTTTTAATGGAATCGTCCCTGCCCTTTAAACTGGCATTAAACACATGGAACATGGCCACAACATCGGCAAAATAGGTCTGGTGATTGCTCACGAAGAGCACATTGGTTTCGGGGAGATCCCGTATGATCTGCGAACCTTCAATCTCAAGCGTATTGAAACCCTTGTAGCGTTGATGTGTCATTGCACCCGCAACTCGAATCAGCCAACGTTTTAAAAACAGGATATGACCAAAAGGATTTCTCTTGAATAGACCCATTAGAATGTTTGTTGTCGGCAAATTTACAAAATAGCGGTCAAAGCACTTGCCGTAAAAGTTCCCTAATCTCGCTCAACATCATGGCTGTGGCTCCCCAAACAGTATAACCGTTTAATTTATAAGCAGGTACACGAATGTTTTTTGCATAAGAAGTGGTTAGCGTTTCCTCTATATGGTTGGCATCGTCCAAAAAATCCTTCAGATATACCTCCACCAAGCGTTCAACTTCACTTTCTTGGGGCACAAAGGGTTCTGGTTGAGGATAGATTCCAACATAAGGCGTTACCATAAAATTACTGGGCGGAATATAAACATTGCTCAATTCCTTAAGCACCTCAACAGCAGTAGGATTTACCCCTACCTCTTCATGGGTTTCCCTAAGAGCGGTAGCCATAAGGTCTTTATCTTGACGTTCTTCCTTACCTCCGGGAAATCCTATTTGGTTGGAATGGACCCCTTCATACGCTTTGCGGAGAATGAGCAATAATCTGGTCTGCTGCTCCGCATCTGGATAAAACAAAGCCATTACCCCCGCCTTTTTCGGGTTTCTTCCCTCAATGGAATTGTTCTTTAACCACTGTACCCTGAGTTCCGGGGACATTTTATAGTGGGATTCTTCCCCGGGTAGGGGAAGATCTTTTATTTTTAGGGCTATTTCACTAAAATCGATAAAATTCATGGTATTGAAATCATCGGCTTTGGCCACAAGTATACTATTATTTTTTCTGGTATCCTGCGGAGGAAATTCTAAAAAAGAAGCCCCCAAAGCCAAAGAAACTACTACCAAGAATGATTCCATCCCTGAAGAAGTTGACAAAATGACGGCTCAAGAGGAGGAAAAGGAAGAAGAAGCTTTTGTACTGGATGAGGAAAATGCCATCGACTTCTTTTTTGGATATGCCAAGAAGCTCAAGAAGAATAGGGTAAAACTTACCACCACAATGGGGAGTTTTACCATAGAACTCTATGACAATGTTCCCTACCACAAGGCAAATTTCATTTACTTGGCACGGAAAAAGTATTTTGATAGCACCCAATTTCATCGTGTGGTGAAGGATTTCATCATACAAGGCGGGAATTCGGATGATAGAAAAACAGCCAGAAAGCGAAGTGAAATTGGCAGATACCTTCTTCCGCCAGATACCCAAAAGGGACATAAACACCATAGAGGCACCATATCCATGCCCAGCAGTGAGCGTGACAACCCCCATAAATTGGCTTCTCCGTATGAGTTCTTTATTGTGGTCACCAATCCAGGATCCTACCATTTGGATGGTTCTTATACCCCTTTTGGCCGGGTGATTGAGGGGATGGATGTCGTGGATGCCATAAACCAAGTTCCTGTGGGTGATGGAGACTGGCCTTGGCAAAACATATATATCCTAAAGGCTGAAGTGCTCTAACCATTTGTTAGAATCGTCAAAAAGGCAAGGCTTATATTTTTAGGTTTATTCCGAATATAATCTGCCTGAACCCACCTGCAAAAATTCCTGAAGTGGCCCTGTTCAAACGTGATGCCCGATACACTCGATCCGTTATGTTCTTTCCGTTCACAAAAACTGTGGCGTCCGTTTTATCACCTATCTTAAAATCGTAGTTGACAAAGGCATCCACTGTGGTAAACGACGGCAATTTTCCTATGGCGCCATCTGCCGATTCCCACTCAAAGTTGTGGAACTCGGTAAATTGTTCGCCCACATAATGCATATTGACACCGCTTGACCATCCTTTCCAATCGTGATTCAGACCGATGCTCATGTTTATTTTGGGCGTGTAGGGTGCCTCAGCATTTGTAATGCCTCCGTCCCCAAAGGTGATAATACTCTTGGTAATGTTCGGAAAATCCGAAGCGTCCAAAGTCTCATCCGTTAACAAAGTATCTCCTCCTCCATTATCGGCATAGACCTCATAGGCATTGCGGTTTGCATTCACTTTTTGGATATATTCATTTTGGGTTGCCGTGCTATGCACCACTTGGGAGAAAAGATCCTTGTCCTCTAACCTACCTTCTTTTACCTTGGAATGCATGTAGGTAAGGTTTCCCAACAAATGGAGTTGATGCCCTCCATCGTTCAAAACTTCGGCATTAAAGGCCATTTCCACTCCTTGTACATTGATCTTACCCAACTCTTGAAACACCTCATTACGTCCCCCGGCATAAAAATTTCGACTGGCATTGTGGAAATAGGTCAATTGCCCATTGATACAATTATCAAAGAGACTGCCACGCCATCCCACTTCCTTGTTCCAACTTAATTCTGGGTCAATGTTTATACTTTGTCCTTCAAGAGGATTGGTCACCACACCATCCTGTTCCACCAAAAAACCAAATACTTTGGACGGAGCGATCATCCCCTTATAAATACTCCAAAAGAATTCTCCATTCTTATATTCATGATTGATAGTGATTCCTGGTAAAAACTGATCATACACATTGGGTTCCCTACCCTCAGTTGTGCCTTGAATAGTTGGATCCTGGGCTTGGGCAATCAAATCCTGACGATACATATCCACATGCTCAAAACGCAAAATGGGAATAACCCCTATTTTGCCAATAGCAAACTCATTACGCACATAACCATTAGCTGACCATAATCGATACCAAAGGTCTTTGGTTACTGTACCATAGCGTGCCCAACGGGTGTTATCAGCCTCCAAGAACACATCTTTAAAGGTTTCCCTGTGCAGGTTGATACTAGCTTCAAAATGACTTGGGGCATTGAATGCTTCCCATACTGTCTTGAAGGTTTCCTTAACTCCGGACACCCTGTAGATCCAACGACTATCGGTAGTACTTTCCAATCCGTTCGCTACACGGCCCACAATAACATAATCCTCATCATCAAAAGATTTTCCGTTTAGATAGCCGTATCGTTGGTTAAAAATATCTGAGCCTACATAAGCCTGTACTTCAGAGGCCCTAACCTTGGTCGTGACCTGTCGCCACCAATCCCTTTCAAAATCGGAAGCATACACCTTGGTCGTGAAACTGGTCTTCTCTGTGGGCAACCATTTGTGGATGATATCTACCCCATAACGTCTCATAGTGAACTGATCGGCATCCAAAGGATTTTGTTCGGGGTCGGTTTCAAAAGTAAATGGGGTTTGGGAACTCAAAGACGCTTGGTTGTCCTCAAACTGTCCGCTCACCTTAAAATACAGGGATTGATTTTCGGATAATTTGGCAAAGATCTTGGCATTCAAGTTCAATATCTCCACAGAGGAATTGTCCGTGAATCCATCAAACTTCTTATAAACACCTTCCACCAGTCCACCAATATTGTTCCAAGTGCCTCCGTAGGAGAACAATCCTGATGTATAATTGCGCTGACCTCCCGTGAGCTTTAACCTCAATGCAGGTTTTTGGGGTGGCAGTGCCGTGATATAGTTCACAGCACCGTACATATTATTAGGTCCGTATTTAAGCATGTCTGCCCCCTTGTACACTTCTATGGAAGCGATTCGGTCACTCACAGGATTGTAGTAGGCCCCTGGAGCTATGTAAGGTGCCGGTGCAGATGGCGTACCATCCTCCATAAGCAATATCTTTTTTGATCTTCGCCCCCATGATCCCCTAATACTAATGTTGGGCCTGTTGGATAAGCCCATATCTCCAACAATATTGACTCCGGGAATGGTACGCAATACCTCTTCCGTACTCAATGGGTTGATCCTTTTTAATACAACCGGATTGATCCTAAAATTACTGCCTTTAAACTCCTTTTTGAAGTTTTGTGGCGAAGCGCTCACTATGACCTCATCCAATGTGGTATTGGCCCTGTTCAGCTCCAAGGTTCCCAAATCAGGGTTGGAAGAAGTTATTGTAATCTGCTTTTCTTCATATCCCAAATACTTTATCAGGACGCTTTGTGTTTCCGTATTGACATTGAATTTGAAGAATCCGGTCTCGTTGGTCACACCTCCCAATTGACCATTCTGCAAAATAATTTGAGCCCCGATTAAGGGTTGTAAATCGGTAGCATCGACCACCCTGCCGCTGAGTTTGGTTTGCGAAAAACATGAAATACTTATGAATAGAAAGCATAGGAGGGTTCCCAAAAAATGGGATTGCCTTTGTTGCATCATTTACTTTTTTTCAGATTTTTTTGATGGGTCCTTTCACCAATCACTCCCAATCTGTTTAAATCAACCAGTGATAGAATTGGATACTTGAGCTTGAGCTTGTTTTTGATATTCTCCGCACTAAAATCAACAAGATTTAAAAGTGCCGCTATAATGATGAGATTCTTAAAAATGTACTGGCCAACCAACGTTAAATAAAGTGGCCCTTCCCCAAACGCCTGTTCAGGAAAAAAAAGCAAAGGTGCAAAGGTGAATACCATATGAACTAAGGCCAATACAGCCATAGTTCTGCGCCATAGGTTAAAAATTAGGAATACCCCGATAGTTGTTTCCCAAAGGGCCAACAACACTATGGACACTGTATCTGGAATAAGTCCAAACGTAAGCATATGAATGGTACTCTTGGCCAAGCCTTCGGCCGGGCTTAGATCTGGAAAAAACTTCAATGCTCCAAACCACAGATATACTACCCCAATTGAAACCGCCAGGATATTGTGCTTTGTGCTCAGCTTCATAAGATCCCTTAGTTTTTGAATTCGTTCATCAAGGCAGGATCTACCTTTACTTTTTTGTTGGCAAACCTATAGGATACTCCAACATTGATCAAATAGTCTGCAAAAGCGGCATCCCCGTTCCTTGGATTTCCAGTATTCTCCTCAGTTTGTTTGTCGGTCACACTTTGGGGACGATCTCTCCGCACCGCGAAGGGCACATTCAGGTTCAATGAGAAATTATCTTTCATAAAAGCCATTCCTGGATCAATGGAAAGTACGTTCCCCGGTCTTCTAAACCCTTCATTACCCCCGATAAGATCCTTTACAGGTACACCTTCATATCGTGCCCCCAATGAACCGGAAATGGTATTGGAAAAGCTATGGCTCACCCCAGCTCGTATCGAGAATTGGTCCGGAACGGCCATGATGGCCTCATTTTCAAGAATGGGGCTCAAGGTTTCCCGAAACGTTCTGGTTCCGTTGGTTTCTCTAGGGTTGAGCAAATAAAATCCTCCACCATAGGCAAAAAACTTTTCGGCTATCTTTTGGTAAAATTGAAAATCCAAGGTAATCCCAAAACCACCATCACCGGGTTGAATACTTTGATCTACTGGTCTTACTTGTGGACTTCCTTCCGGGCCTACATTATAGAATATATCCGAAGCATTGTAATTTCCTGTGGGCAATTTTACACCCAGTCCCAGGGCCAAGTTTCCGTTTTGGTGCTTTTCCAAATCGAACAACCAATAGCCCACTCCAACCCTAATATCGGCAAGACCCCTAGAATATGTGGTGTTCCTTTCATCCCTGCCGTGTTCATATAATGAGGAACGTGTATTGATTACTGTTGGGATGGTGATGCTAGTGTATAATCTATCCGTTATACCATAGGTAAGGAAAAAATCCCATGAATGGGAATGGTTGATCACTTCGGTTTCGTTGGATACCCTATCTGGTTCTTCTTCTGTACCCCTGAAATGCCTAAAGGATTTAAAATATCTGTAGTTACTCCCTATTTGGATATCGCCGGGCCCGAGCAAATTATTTTCCAAGGTGTTGCCCACGCATGACGAAAAGTGCCGAATAGCTACACATCCTTGTGCTTGGATTTCTTCAGCACTAAAAAAAAGAACAACCATACTGCATATGGCAAAAAATATGTTTTGAGGTTTCATGATGGTGTTTGATTGATTGGTTCAAAAGGCCGACCAAAAGAGGACGGCCTTGGAATTATTTATAAAGACAGCTAAACTTGGAGCCAAAGTAGGGCTATATCCTATACAAGAAGATTAATGCCAATGTAAAAAAGGTTAACAAAGGATTAATCACATTAAGCAAAGACTAATACAAATTAGGATAGGCTTTTCATCCCAAATGAAACTATGACATGTTTAATCAAGCTTCTTTGTTATAGATATTGGGCAACCGAATATCAAACCGTACTGCCAATAACCTAAGGGAAATCACCACAAAAATTGCGGCGATGTAGGCATAACTCTCGGGAATGGATAATCGGGTAAATAGAAAGTAACTTGCCCCACCCAAAATACAGGTAGTGGCATATATTTCCTTTCTTCTGAAAATTATGGGAATCTCATTACAGAGCATATCCCGGATAACACCTCCAAAACAGGCTGTCATGGTGCCCAAGGCTATACACATTACGGGTAATAATTCTGCCTGTAATCCCTTTTCTATGCCCAGCATAGTGTAGAGTCCAATTCCAATGGTATCAAACAAAAACAGAGATCGTCTTAAATATTTGAGTTGGTTCACAAAAATGATGGCCAATACCACGGTAATAAATATGGTTGAAACATAGGTAAGGTCCCGCATCCATACAACCGGGGTATTACCAATAAGAAGATCCCGAAGGGTACCACCGCCAATTGACGTTACAAATGCAATAATGAGTACCCCAAAAAGGTCCAATTTCTTCTCCATGGCCACTAAAACCCCTGAAATGGCAAAGGCCACTGTTCCCAAGATATCTATTACCTGATAAAACATGCTTACATTTTTTGGGTATAGTAGTTATAATCCTTGATCACGACATCCACAAATTCCAATGGCCTCAAATTGGTTTGGATTTCGGTCACTTCCTTTATTCTTTTGTCCAAAGAAACTATAACATTATGATCTCCGTTCCATTTGGCCTTATCGTACAGTTCTTTAATGGTTTGCATTTCATTATCGTTGAAAACAGTTACTTGCGGAAACCTGGGTTGGTAATCCTCTGGTAATTCGCGCAACAATGTATCCCGTAAAGATACTTTCCTCTTTTCGCTGATAACCGTTGTACCTGCCGCAATATCCCCAATGCGCTGTCCCTTTCCCCTGATCAGTATGGTAAGCACCGCCCCTCCTCCAGATGTAAGGCTTACATCGATTATTCGGAGTACCCATCGGATAAAATAATTGGCAAAGCTGGGCTTGGACCCATCCAATTTTACCACCCTCAAAGACATGATTCCCTTCCCCACGGTTTTACCATTGGAAAAGGTTTCAAAAAGCAGGTAATACAGAAATGCCGGTAAGGAACATATTAAATAGAATGCCCATTGATCTTCAAAATCCAAATCCAACGAAGCCAACAAAATGAACACCAGTATAGTATAGACCACAATTACGAAACTGTCTATGATATAAGCCAACATCCGTTCCCCCAAGTTAGAGGTGTTTTGGTTGATGGTTATATTTTGGGCCGTTTCTATTTGAAATTGTTCCATATTTTAGTTTCTTTACTTACAAACCAAAAGATTTAATGCGAGAGGCCGCTTTTGTTAAGCAAAATAAGGATAAATGGGCCGCTTTTGAAAATGCCCTCAACAATAAAGGTCGGCTTCATCCTGATGAACTTTCGGATCTTTACATTGAGATTACGGACCATCTGAGCTACGCAAAGACTTTTTACCCTAACAGCAACACACAACTTTATCTTAATTCGCTTGCCTCGCAAGCGCATCAAAAAATCTATAAGACCAAACGGGAATCCAAGAATCGTATTGTAAGCTTTTGGAAAACTGAATTTCCGCACATGTTCCATAGCCATCATCGGGAACTGTTGATTTCTTTTCTGGTATTTGCCTTTTTTGTGGTGGTAGGTGCTTTTTCATCGGCCAATGAAGGTAATTTTGTTCGTTCCATTTTGGGAAATGGTTATGTGAACATGACCTTGGAAAATATAGAAAAGGGGGATCCCATGGCTGTATACAAACAGCAGGGAGAATTTAATATGTTTTTAGGGATTACCATCAACAACATAAAAGTTGCCATTTATGCGTTTGCCTTTGGAATATTTTTGGGAGTAGGCACCCTTATGATTTTACTCCAAAATGGAATAATGTTGGGAAGTTTTCAATATTTCTTTTATGAAAAAGGGCTGTTATGGGAGTCTGCTAGGACCATATGGATCCATGGTACCATAGAAATATCGGTCATTATCATTGCCGGATGCGCTGGATTGGTTCTGGCCAATGGGATTCTTTTTCCTGGAACCTATACCCGCTTGGAGTCCTTTAAAAGAGGGGTGAAAAATGGACTTAAAATTATGATCAGCACGGTTCCATTTTTTATCGTTGCCGGCTTTTTGGAAGGCTTTGTAACCCGCCATACCGAGATGCCCGATTGGCTGGCCATCCTGATTATTCTTAGCTCTTTGGGGCTGATTATTTACTATTACATTGTATATCCATACCAAATCAAAAGAAAAATAGCTTATGCAGACAAACAACTACATTGAATTTAAAAAACAACGCGAATTGGGAGAAATCCTCTCCGATTCGTTCAGTTTTATCAGAAGCCAATTCAAGCCCTTTTTTGGAACCATTCTAAAAATAGTGGGGCCTTACTTATTGGTAATGTTGATTTCCATGGGGTTTTATCTGTACACCATTGGTGATATTTTCAATATCACGGCCATAGGTAATGGCGCCATGGACACACTATCCCCTTTTATAATGGTCATTGCCATTTTGGCCTTGCTGCTGAGTTCCATTGCTGCTTATGTATTGGCTCAGGGAACGGTTTTACATTACATCAAATCATACATAGATCATAAGGGCGAACCTGTCTATGAAGAAATCAAGCAGCAAGTATACAGTTCATTTTGGTCCTTGATCGGATTGGGTATTTTGGTGGGACTCTCTGTTGGTGTCGGGTTTATATTTTGCCTTATTCCAGGGATTTACTTGGCGGTTCCCCTATGCCTCTCTTTTGCAATTCTCGTATTCTTAAAAAAAGATGCCATGGATTCCTACCAATATAGTTTTACCCTTGTAAAAGAAAATTGGTGGATCACATTTGCCACTTTAATGGTCGTTTATATTATTGTGGCGGTTGCTTCCTATGCGTTTACTTTGCCATCTGTGATCTATATGTGGATTAAAATGGGGGTCTTTTCAGGTGAAATGGATGCAGAAAACCTGAATATCTTCAACGACCCCGTATACCTAATCCTAAATGTTTTGGGGACTATGGTTCAGTTCCTTATGAACATCATATTTTTGGTGACCACTTGTCTTATCTTTTTCAATCTCAACGAAAAGAAAAATTTTACGGGCACCTACGAGCGTATTGAAAATCTTGGTAAATCTACTGAGGACTAAATGCAACAAAAGTGGCTTTTCCCTTTATTCCTGTTTTCTTGGACAATTGGTTTTGCCCAAAACGATTCCATTGTAAAATTTGATGATTCCAGCAGACAGCCCGTTGCGGTTTCGCAAGAAGAAATTGATGCTTATTTGACGGATAGTGCTTTTGATTATGAGGTAGTGCAGCAAGAAGAAATTGGATGGTGGAACGATATCACCAACTGGTTTTACAATGTCCTCATACAATTTTTCGAATGGCTTTTTGGGGTGGAAAGTGCCGTGGGTTACTTGGCCATATTCCTAAGAATATTGCCATATATCTTGTTGGCCATTTTTTTGTACCTCATCATTCGCTTTTTCCTAAAGGTAAATGTCCGTTCCCTTATCCATAACGAGAAAAATCCCAACACGGTAGTTTTGTCGGAAGAGGAACGCATCATAAAAACAGAGGATATTCAGCAATTGATCAAAAATGCACTTGCGGAGAACAATTACCGCCTTGCCATACGGTATTATTATCTCTTCATTCTAAAATTACTGTCTGAACGTGAACTGATAGATTGGCAGCGTCAGAAAACTAATGACGACTACAGCAATGAGCTCTCCAACAGCCCTTTAAAAGATCATTTCAACAAAGCCACATGGCTGTATGATTATATTTGGTATGGCGAATTCAACATAGACCAAGAGCACTATACCAAGGCAGAGACTGTATTTGCTTCTTTAAAAAAATCAATTCTGGGGAATGCTTAAAAAGGGATGGATTTACATAGCGATCGGTGTTCTGGCCATAGCAGGTATTTTACTCTTGGAGTACAATAAACCCAAGCAGGTAAATTGGTTTCCATCTTTTGTATCCCACCATAAAATCCCTTATGGGACCTATGTCCTGAACGATTTGATGGAAAAAAAATTTCCCGTACAACAGGTCCATGTACCCCCTTTTGAGTTCCTAATCCGAAACGATTCTGTAAAAGGCACCTATTTTTTTGTAAATGAAACTGTAAACTTTGAGGAGGCAGAACTGAACGCTCTCTTGGACTGGGCAGATCGTGGAAACACCCTGTTCATTGCTTCCGATAGCTTCGAGGAGCGACTTATGGACACTCTTCATCTAGAGCAGACCAACCTTTATAACAATGGTCAGTTAAAACCTGCTTTCTTTTATGAACTGGTAAATGCCAACCTTGGCAAAAAGGCTATTTCTTTTGAAAAAGATTACTACACCTCATATTTTGATAAGCTTGATACCCTACAAACCATTGTTTTGGGACAAGTTTACGAGCAAGCGGACAGCACACGTGCCATCAGTAAAAATGTGAATGTAATTCAACAAACCTTTGGCCAGGGCAAGATTATATTATCCAGTTTTCCCAAGGCCTTTACCAATTATTTCATCCTAAAGGATTACAATAGGGAATATACCGCCGGGCTTTTGTCTTATTTGGATGTCAATGGACAGGTTTATATGGACAACTTTCACAAATCGGGAAAATCTTTTTACACTTCCCCCATGTATCTTTTCTTGAATACCAAAGAGTTAAAATGGGCTTATTATTTGGTACTTATCGGCGCCCTTATTTATGTGATTTTTGAAGGAAAACGAAAACAAAGGGCCATTCCAGTGGTAACCCCTTTGAAAAACCAGACCCTGGCATTTACTAGAACCATTGCCGATATGTACTATGAAAATGGGGAACAAGATCTTATAACCAAACATAAAATAGCTTATTTTCTGGAGTATATACGTACCAGATTACACATGCCCACAACGGAAAGGAATGACGAATTTTTACGAACCTTGGCGCTGCGAAGCAACAACTCCATAGAGGATATCAGGAAATTGTTTGGATTGATTGACAAATTGGAAACAAAAAATGGGATTACCAATACAGAATTGGAAAACCTGAACCATAAAATAGAAGCATTTAAAGCAAAAATTGATGGAAAATAACGATTTAAACTTTGACAATAGAGTACCTCTTGAAGAGCTCCGCAACACCGTAGGGCAAATAAAACAGGAACTCTCCACCGTAATTGTGGGGCAAAAAGATTTTATTGAACTGCTCATTGTTTCGGTTTTGGCAGATGGCCATGCTTTGATTGAAGGTGTGCCTGGGATTGCAAAGACCATTACCGCCAAACTCTTCGCAAAAACCTTAAAGACCAACTTTAGCCGTATTCAATTTACGCCAGACCTAATGCCCAGTGACATTTTGGGCACCTCGGTGTTCAATGTAAAAACGTCTGAGTTTGAATTCAAGAAAGGACCAATATTTTCCAATGTCGTTCTTATTGATGAAATCAACAGAGCTCCTGCAAAAACCCAAGCGGCCCTGTTCGAAACCATGGAAGAAAGGCAGGCTACCATCGACGGCACCACCTATACTATGGTAGAGCCCTTCATAGTATTGGCTACTCAAAACCCTATAGAGCAAGAGGGCACCTATGCACTTCCCGAGGCACAATTGGACCGTTTCTTATTTAAAATCAAGGTAGACTATCCCAGTGCTGAAGAGGAAGTTTTAATCTTAAAGACCCATCATGAGCGAAAAGGAGAAAAGCCCCAAGACCAAATCAAGGCGGTTTTAACCCCTAAAAAACTAGCCGAGTTTAAAAAGAACATCCATGAAGTTGTCGTGGAACAAAAGATCATGGATTACATAGCACAAATCATTACCAATACAAGAAATCACCCGCATTTGTACCTTGGTGCCTCACCAAGAGCTTCCATTGCTACGCTTACCGCCGCCAAAGCCTTTGCAGCCATATCGGGCCGAGATTTTGTAATTCCGGAAGATGTCAAAAAAGCCTTGGTTCCCGTACTTAACCATAGAGTAATCTTAACCCCTGAACGGGAAATGGAGGGAATGACCACGGAGAATGTGGTAAACATGATTATGGAATCTGTTGAAATTCCACGTTAGCCATGCGATTTCTGAAATCGTTCTACATACACAATAAATTCTTCTGGTACATAGCCCTACTGGCGGCTGGTTTTGTAATCTCTTACTGGATGCCAGTTTTGTATCCCATTATCTGGGTATTGGTGTTCGTATTGATGACTCTTTTCCTGTTGGACATCTACCTTTTGTACAACACGGCCCAAGCCGTAAAGGCTGAACGCGGTCTACCCCAAAAACTATCAAATAGCGATAACAATCTACTTTCAATTCGACTGGATTCCAAATACCCTTTCAAAATTGAAGTCTCTATTATTGATGAGCTACCCAATCAATTCCAAAAAAGGGATTTTGAGCACAAAACCCAATTGGTAAAAGCAAAACCCTACATCTTTGAATATATGGTAAGGCCCGTGGAGCGTGGCGAATATATTTTTGGGAACCTCAACGTATACGCTTCAACCTCCTTGGGAATCATAAAACGAAGATTTGTATTCCTAAAGAATCAAATGGTACCGGTTTACCCCTCCATCATACAAATGCAACAGTACGATTTTTTGGCTTCCAGTAACCATCTAACGGAATTTGGATTAAAAAAAATCAGACGAATAGGGCATACACAGGAATTTGAGCAAATAAAGGAATATATAAAAGGTGATGATATCCGTACCATCAATTGGAAAGCTACCGCAAAGAAAAATCAGTTAATGGTAAACCAATATCAAGATGAGCGTTCACAACCCATTTATTCCATCATAGACACTGGAAGGGTCATGAAGATGCCCTTTAATGGTCTTAGCCTTTTGGATTACGCCATCAATTCCTCTTTGGCTTTTTCCAACGTGGCCTTAAAGCGTAATGACAAAACGGGTTTGCTTACATTTTCCAAAAACATTGAAACCTTTGTCCCTGCTGTCCAGAAAATTACCCACCTCAATACCATTTTGGAGAGTTTGTACAACATTTCAACGGCTTTCTCCGATTCAGATTTTGGATTGCTCTATGCCCAGGTCAAAAGAAAAATAAACCAAAGAAGCCTACTCCTACTTTACACTAATTTTGAACACATATCAGCCTTGAAAAGGCAATTGCCCTATTTGGCGGCCATTGCCAAAAAACATGTATTGGTGGTCATTTTCTTTGAAAACACCGAATTGGAATCTTTAATTGCCACTGATGCTGAAAACCTTCAGGCCATTTATCATAAAACCATTGCAGAAAAATTTTCTTTGGAAAAAAGGCTTATGCAGCGGGAGCTTCAACAACATGGTATCCAAACCATTTTGACCAAACCGGAAAGCTTGACCATCAACACCATCAACAAATATTTGGAGATAAAAGCGAGGGGATTGATCTAGTAGGAAACTTTACTTTCCAAAAAATCTGGTGAGAGTACCAGTGAATTTAGTGACAGTGGCATAGATTGTAGAGCCAGAGTCCTAGACTTCTTTTTGAAACCCTGAAAAGATGTTTTTTCCAATTCTACAGCTGCATAACTGCCCCGAAGTCTTCTCTTATCCCTTTTCTTTGAAACCAAATCAATGGTAATGCCCACGGTTACTCCTCCAAGAATAGTGGCCGCCAAATCATCATTATCCCATCCATTCCCGTCCTGCCCGGAATCCACAGCTTCCTTGGCAACACCGATTAAGGTACTACTGGCAACTGCTCCTACAAAAGTCCATACACGGTTACCTTCAGAAATATTTTTTGCGATACCAGCTCCGGCCAGACCAAATAGGCCGCCACCTAAAAAGTGAAGTGCTTTATCCCGCTCAATTTGGCCATAACCATTAGAGACGAGCATAAAAAAGACCAATGTGGGGATTAGTGTTCTCATGCGGGGTAAATGTATGAAAAGTTGCGGATTTATGCCGTTAAACTACTAATACTCTTGCGTAAAATGTTTGGCCTCGTTGAATTCCCTAACGATTTCTTCCATAATCTGGGCTGCTGGCTTAATATCATGTATTAAACCTGATACTTGGCCAATTTCCAATTCGCCTTCTTCCATATCTCCTTCAAACATGCCTCGTTTGGCCCTTGCCCTACCCAATAAAGCTTTAAGTTCGGTAACCGAAGCTCCTTGGGCATATGCTTCTTGAACATCTTGGTAAAACTTGTTCTTCAACAGTCTCACAGGAGCTAACTCCTTTAAGGTCAATTGGGTGTCTCCTTCTTGGGCCTTTACGACCCATTCCTTGAAAAGTTGATGGGAAGATGCCTCTGGACTGGCTACAAAACGACTTCCGATTTGAACACCATCAGCCCCTAAAACCATGGCTGCTAGCATTGCTCTTCCGCTGGCAATTCCGCCAGCGGCAATCAGTGGAATTTCTATTTTTTCCTTCACCGAAGGAATCAAAACCATGGTTGTGGTCTCGTCCCTTCCATTATGCCCTCCCGCCTCAAAACCTTCAGCCACTATGGCGTCCACTCCAGCTTCTTGGGCTTTCAACGCAAACTTTACACTACTTACCACATGTACCACGGTTATCCCTTTCTCTTTGAGAAAACTAGTCCATGTCTTGGGATTTCCTGCAGAAGTGAAGACGATTTTCACCCCGCCCTCCACAATAATCTGCATTAACTTGTCTATATCGGGATAGAGCATGGGAACATTGACCCCAAACGGTTTATCCGTTGCCTGCTTGCACTTTTCAATATGCTCTTCCAAAACATCGGGATACATGCTGCCAGCACCCAAGAGCCCCAAACCTCCAGCATTGGAAACCGCAGAGGCCAAGCGCCATCCACTCGCCCAAATCATTCCTGCTTGGATAATGGGATATTCTATTCCGAAAAGTTCAGTGATTCTATTCTGCATTTACAATTTCATATTGGTTATTCAAAACAGATTAAAATCCGTTTCAAAATCTATGAACCATGAATATACAAGAATTTAAACTTATGAAATTACTCCCGAGCCTACCAATTCATCTTCTAGGTACCACGCTACAAATTGACCCTCAGTAATGGCAGATTGCTTCTCTTCAAAATCCACATACAATCCTGTATTGGTTTTGTACAAGGTGGCTTTCTGCAAAGGTTGTCTGTACCGTATTCGTGCCATGACCTGCATGGTCCCGTCCACGTCCAAGGCCAAATCGGGGCGTACCCAGTGTAATTCGTCCTCTTTCACAAACAAAGTATGACGGTACAATCCGGGATGGGATTTCCCCTGTCCGGTATAAATGATATTTTTATCAACATCGGTTTCAATAACAAACAAAGGTTCCTTGGTACCCCCTACATTAAGCCCTTTTCGTTGACCAATGGTAAAATAATGTGCGCCTTGGTGCTGGCCCACAACTTTTCCATCTGCTTCTGAGTAAACGGGTTTTTCGGCATTGAAGGCCAGTTCTTCCTGTTTGTTCTTAAAATTGGGAACAGAAACCGAAAATTGGGATGCGGTTTGGGGCACTTCAACAATGACACCTGCTTTAGGCTTTAATTTTTGTTGAAGAAATTCCGGCAAATGCACTTTTCCAATAAAACACAATCCTTGTGAATCTTTCTTATCCGCAGTGATCAAATCATTTTCAGTGGCTATCTGTCGAACTTCTGGTTTGGTAAGCTCGCCAATAGGAAAAAGTGTTTTTGAGAGTTGCTCCTGTGAAAGCTGACATAAAAAATACGATTGGTCCTTATTAGTGTCCTTTCCTGCCAAAAGTTGGTAGGTTTCAGAACCATCTTCGTTTATAATGGTTCCTTTGCGACAATAGTGACCCGTGGCCACATAATCTGCACCTAGTTGCAAGGCAATTTTTAGAAAAACATCAAACTTAATTTCCCTATTGCACAAAACATCTGGATTCGGGGTCCTTCCTTTTTCGTATTCATTGAACATATAGTCCACAATACGCTCCTTATACTCGGCACTTAAATCCACTGTCTGAAATGGTATTCCCAGTTTTTCGGCTACAATAAGCGCATCATTGCTATCCTCAACCCAAGGACATTCTTCGGATATGATTACGGAATCATCTACCCAATTCTTCATAAAAAGTCCAATGACCTCGTACCCTTGCTCCTTCAACAAGTAAGCCGACACACTGGAATCCACTCCGCCCGAAAGTCCTATAACTACCTTTTTCATCACCTATAAATAAGATGCAAAATTACAAAATACCAATTAGTAAACCATGAAACAATCAGTAGCTAATTTCTATTAGAACTTACTGAAAATGATACCGATATATTTTTTTTGTTAAACTTTTTGTAAAAATTGTTAAACACAATTAATTTATTTTGTTTAACTTTATATTAGTAACATTAAACACTTTTAAACAGCAATCCCATGAAAGCACTAATTAAATGTATTCGATTACCCTTGTTGATTTTTACATTATTGTTCGTGTCCTGTTCGGACGACGATAATGGAACGACCCCTCCTCCCGAGACTACGACAACCATTGTCGATGCCGCCCAAGCCACAGCAGAACTGAGCAGCTTGGTAAGTGCTCTACAAAAAGCCGATGAAAGTGCCAACAATAACTTGGTTAGTGCTTTAAGTGGCGAAGGGCCTTTCACGGTCTTTGCACCTACCAATGCTGCTTTTTCAGATTTGTTGACCCAATTGGATGGTTTTGATTCTTTGGACGATTTTAATTCTGAGCAACTTCAAGACTTGCTCGCTATAATTCTTACGTATCATGTAATTAGCGGAACGGCCGCCACGTCTTCCGATTTAAGTAACGGTCAAACCTTAACCACTTTGCAGGGTGCCACACTCACGGTAAGTACCGAAGGTGGTGTATTCATTGGTGACGCTACCGATACTCCCGCTCAAGTAACTACTGCCGATGTTACCACCAGCAATGGAGTGGTTCACATCATAGACAAGGTTCTTCTTCCACAAACCATTCTAGATGCATTGTCCGATATTCTTTTGGTTCCCATCACCGATTTGGCCATTGGAAATGAAAATCTTGAAAATCTTGTTGCCGCTCTAATTGCTGCGGATGGCGATCTACCGAATGCCTTGCGAGGCAATGGTCCATTCACTGTACTTGCCCCAACCGATGAGGCTTTTGAAACCTTCTTGGATGGTGCGTCTTTGGATGATGTTCCTGTTGAAGTACTTACCCAAATTTTATTAAACCATGTTATTGAAGGTGCTATCTACAGTACAGACCTCACAGGTCTTGGTTCTGGGTATACCTCAACATTGGCCAGAGGTGCACAAGATGCCAATATGAGTATCTTCTTTGATACTTCTGATGGAGTAACTTTCAACGGAGTTTCCTCTGTAGTGATTCCTGATGTAAAAGCGCTCAACGGTGTAGTACATGTAGTTGATGCGGTAATTGATCTGCCCAATATTGTAGATCATGCAGTAGCCAATCCCAACTTAACTTCTTTGGTAGCTGCCCTTACCGATGGAGGAAACACCACCTTCACAGATTTGCTGTCCAATGAAGAAGAGGAATTTACCGTTTTTGCACCAGTCAATGATGCGTTTGCAGCATTTACCAATCCCAATTCCAATGATTTGAATGCCATTCTATCCAATCATGTTGTGGTAGGTGCTTCGGCCTTCTCTTCCGGATTGACCAACTCGTATGTAAACACGGCTGCTGAATTTGACACTGACGAGAACCTAAGTTTGTATATCAATACAGATGATGGTGTTACCTTAAATGGTGTGAGCAACGTAGCCATTGCCGATATTGTGGCCACCAACGGGGTGATACATGCCGTAGATGCAGTTATTGACCTTCCAACAGTAGTAACTTTTGCCGTTGCAGACCCTAATTTCTCCACTTTGGTACAAGCCCTGACTGAGCTTACCCCAAGTGTTGATTTTGTTAGTGTACTATCTGCCCAAGGTGGGGCTGGCGATGATCCATTCACCGTATTTGCTCCAACCAATGATGCCTTTGCTGCTCTTGCGTCCATTCCAGCAGAAGGTGACTTAATTCCTATTTTGCAACATCACGTGGTTGCCGGCGCCAATGTACGCTCTGGAGATTTAACCGATGGTATCATGGCCACAACTCTGGAAGGGGATGATATTACCATTAATTTACCCGGAACCGGAGATAATATAGCCGATGTAACCGATGGTTCAGGAAATACAGGCATTGGTATTGATGCTGTTGATGTACAAGCCATAAACGGTGTAATCCATGTTTTGGACGGGGTACTTGTTCCCGATACCATGAATTAGCATATACAAGTAAGCTGATTACTACAAAAAAGCCCCCAAGGAATTCTTCTTGGGGGCTTTTTATCGATATACGTTTACCGTTCATCGATGACACATCAAAAGGGGTTCTTTTACCATACAAAAACACCCATTTTGACAACTATTAATTTTTTACCCAACAGTAATGCCGCATCTTTGAAGTCCCAAATCTTTCCAAACTATACCTGCAAATGGAAAACTCCCCCAAAGTTCTTGAGGGAGTTTTTTTATTTACTTCTATAACCTTTCGAAGGTCTTAAGGATTTTAAGCTTAAAAGGACATACCATTTATAGGTAACGTCAAGTGATAATTTTCATAGCTATTATCTTTTTCCGGTCCTTTTCTGCTCTTCGGCCTGTTCCATCATTTCGCGCATCTTGCGCTGGAACTTGTTTTCCTTTTTTGGTTTCTTTTTGTTTTCCTGAATCTGCGCGTGGATCTTGTCCTCGTCCAAGATGTAGTTCTTAATGGCCAACATGATAAAGATGGTAATCAGGTTGGAAATAAAGTAATACAAACTCAAACCACTGGCGTAGTTGTTGAAGAAGAACAGCATCATAATGGGAGACAGATACATGATAAATTTCATGTTGGGCATACCCGGTTGTTGTTGCATCTGCATGCTCTGTCCCGTAGTCATCATCATATAGAAAAAGATAGCCACAGATGCCAAAATTGGAAACAAACTCACGTGGTCACCATAAAATGGAATGGTGAACGGCAAATTGAAAATAGTATCGTAGGAAGAAAGATCTTCGGCCCACAAAAATGGCTTTTGACGCAACGCAAAAGAAGTTGGGAAAAACATGAACAAGGCATAGAAAATAGGCAACTGCATCAACGCTGGAATACAACCGCTCATTGGGCTCACTCCCGCCTTGTTGTACAGCTTCATGGTCTCTTGCTGCTTTTTCATGGCGTTGTCCTTGTACTTCTCGTTGATTTCTGTGATCTCAGGCTTCAACACTTTCATTTTAGCTTGTGAGAGATAGGATTTATAGGTAACAGGCGATAATGCCAAACGTACCAAAATGGTCATCACCACAATAGCGATCCCGAACGGAAGGAACGAGCTTAAGAAACCATAAAATGGTGTAAATATATATCGATTGATCCATCCAAAAATTCCCCAACCAAAGGGAATAGAGTCAGCCAAGCCCAAATCTTTATAATCATCCAATACTTTAACATCGGTGGGGCCATAATACCAATGCATGTTCTGCGACAGTTCTCCACCTTGCAGCTCTAGGGGTGCTTTGGTGCTGTATGCCTTAGTGAACATAACATCTTTGCCTTCTTCTTCCACTAGATTTTTGGAACTGAGTTCCGCAGTTTTAAAGTGGTTGTCCGAAGCCAAGATGGAGCTGAAGAAGTGTTGTCGATAAGAAAGCCATTTGATATCCTCTTCGGTTTCTTCATCCAAATCGCTACTCTCGGAAAGTTTACTGATCTTACCATCTTCATGGTTGTACGTCAAACGGGTATAGCGGTTCTCGTACTGTACACTTTTGTTGTGTCGTATTCCATTCATTTCCCAATTGAGGGTAATGGGCCTAGTGCTATTGATAACCCCATTTAACCCTTGGGAACGAATGGTAAAATCCACCAAATAATCATTGGGCTTCATTTCATATCGGTATTCCAAAAAACGATTGTCGGCCACCTTGGCCTTCATGGAAAGTACCTGATTGTCTCCATTTTTGGATAGTGAAGGCTCAAAATACAGGTCTGCCGTATTGAGCACCCTATTGTCATTGGCCGAAAAGTTGAGGGCAAAATTGGCGTTGCCATCCTTTACCAAGTAAACAGGGACGGAGTCGTAGGTGACAAAATTTTTAACCCTTGCCTCTATAATCTGACCACCTTTATTGGCCACCTCCAAGAAAAGTACTTCGTTCTCCAGTTTTGTGGTTCCTTCAGTAGCTTGGGTAAAGCCAAATGCCCCAACGGCGCTCTTGTAATTGGCAACCGCAGTGGAATCGTTTAAATCTACGCTCTGTGCTTGTTGTACCGGGGTTGGGGTTACCTCAACCTGTTCTTCCTGTTTTGCCGCAGCCTCAATCTTTTCTTGCTCTGCTTTCTGTGCTTCCAGCTCTTCTGGTGTAGGCTGATTCTGGTAAAACATAAAAATAAGTATCCCAAAAATCAGTACAAATCCAATAATGGAATTGATATCCAGCTTCTTTTCTTCCATGAAAATTATTTAGTAGAAATCTTCTTTATCGGTATTCAGCTCGCAAATATATGCCCAAAACCGCACTTTATGCCAAACTGGCATTCTTTTGTTTCTGTTTCTGTTCCAGTACGGCCTTTACAAAACCCACGAACAAGGGATGTGGGCTGGCCACCGTACTCTTGTACTCTGGATGATATTGTACACCAATGAACCAAGGGTGCGAAGGTATTTCCACGACCTCCACCAAACCGGTCTTGGGGTTAAACCCAGTAGGTACCAATCCAGCTTCTTCCATCTGCTGTTTGTAGGCGTTGTTAAACTCATAACGGTGACGGTGGCGTTCCGCAATATCCGAAGTGCCATACACCTCATGTACCAAACTACCCTCGGTAAGATGGCAATCCCAGGCACCCAAACGCATGGTCCCGCCCATATCGGTCACGGATTTCTGCTCTTCCATCAAACTTATGACAGGATAAGCCGTTTCCTTATCCATTTCGGTGGAATTGGCACCTGCCATATCCAAAACGTTACGTGCAAATTCTATTACGGCCATCTGCATGCCAAGGCAAATGCCTAAAAATGGCATATCGTTCTCCCGGGCATACCGCACTGCCATCACTTTACCTTCAATACCGCGTTCCCCAAATCCAGGTGCTACCAAAAGACCGTCCAATCCCATCAATTTTTTGTCGATATTCTTGGCAGTAAGATGCTCCGAATGGATGGAACGCACCTCAACCTCAACTTCATTGGTCGCTCCAGCGTGGATAAATGCTTCTTGAATGGATTTATAGGAATCTGGAAGTTCCACGTATTTTCCAATCAACCCAATAACCACTTTGTTTTTTGGATTTTTGTGTCGTTTCAAGAACTCTTTCCACTGATCCAAATTGGGTTCGGTATCTTTTGGTAAAGCCAATTTCTCCAAGGCAACAGTATCCAACCCTTCCTCCTGCATTAAAATGGGAACATCATAAATAGTAGATGCATCAATCGACTGAACTACAGCTTCTTTCTTTACATTACAGAACAGGGCCAATTTTTCTTTGATGTCCTCAGAAATGTTATGCTCGGTACGGCATACCAAGATATCGGCCTTTATACCACTTTCCATCAAGGTTTTTACGGAGTGCTGTGTGGGTTTGGTCTTCAACTCACCCGCAGCGGACAAGAACGGCACCAAGGTAAGGTGTACCACAATACCGTTATGCTCACCCAGTTCCCATAGCAACTGACGCACGGCTTCAATATAAGGTAGGGACTCAATATCCCCCACGGTACCTCCAATTTCGGTGATCACGATATCATAATCGCCACTTTTGCCCAAAATCTGGATACGCTCTTTGATTTCATTGGTAATATGGGGCACCACCTGAACGGTTTTCCCCAAAAACTCCCCTCTTCGCTCCTTCTCGATCACACTTTGGTAAATACGTCCCGTGGTAACGTTATTGGCCTGGGAAGTACGCACGTTCAAAAAACGCTCATAGTGTCCCAAGTCCAAGTCGGTCTCTGCACCATCATCGGTCACATAACACTCGCCATGCTCGTAGGGATTCAGGGTCCCTGGATCTACGTTGATATAGGGATCTAATTTTTGAATGGTTGTCCGGTAACCCCTGGCCTGTAGCAATTTGGCCAAGGATGCGGCGATGATTCCTTTACCCAAGGATGAAGTTACGCCTCCCGTAACGAAAATGTACTTGGTCTGTGACATATTAATCTTTCTATTACGGGGCGTAAAGGTACAAATTGCAGCGCAGAAATCAGGAGGATTCCTTCGGAAATTCTTTTTGAAGTTTTCTGATGAGCGGTTCTAGGTTGTTGTCCTTGATGGTGAGCATGGTGTTCAGGTAGTTGCCCAGTTTCCCTTCTGGAAAACCTTTTTGCCTGAACCACACCAAATAAGGTAATGGCAAGTCCACCAAATACCGCCCCTTGTACTTGCCAAAGGGCATTCTGTAGTGGGCCATTTCCAACAGTTGCTCTCTATCCGGTCGCATTTCCATTTGAAGGGGCAATGTACTATCTTTCCCGGAACAATCACTCCAAAAATATGAAGCGAAGAAATTTTATTGCCACAGCGGCCGCTGGTTCAGCGGGTTTGGCATCGGTTTCCGGCCTTGCGCAAGACCAAACGCCACAGAAAGAATTCAAACTGAAAAACAACATCAACCATAGTGTCTGCCACTGGTGTTTTTCCGATATTCCCTTGGAGGATTTTCTAAAGATCCTGAACAGTTTGGGCGTAAAAGCCGTTGACCTGATCGGTCCCAAGGATTGGCCCTTATTGAAAAAATACGATATCCACTGCTCCATGTGCAACGGGGCCGAAATAAGCCTTACAGAAGGGTGGAACGACCCCAAATACCACGAACAGCTCATCAAAAATTATACGGAGATGATTCCCAAGGTGGCCGAGGCCGGTTACACCAACCTCATCTGCTTTAGTGGTAACCGCAGGGGTATGAACGATTATGTGGGATTGCAAAACTGTGTGGACGGACTGTCACAGATCATCCCCTTGGCCGAAGAGCACGGGGTGGTCATCCAGATGGAGCTGTTCAACCAGGTGGACCATAAGGATTATATGTGCGACAACTCCCTTTGGGGCGTGGAACTCTGCAAGCACTTGGGCAGCGACAATTTTAAGTTGTTGTTCGATATTTACCATATGCAGATCCAAGAGGGTGACATTATCCGAAGCATACGCAACTACCATCCCTATTTTGGGCACTACCATACCGCAGGGGTTCCGGGTCGCAACGAAATCGATGAGACCCAAGAGCTTTACTACCCCGCCATTATCAAGGCCATTCATGAAACCGGGTTTACAGGCTATGTGGCCCAAGAGTTTATCACCACTTGGGAGGACAAAATTGCAGCCCTGAAAGATGGATTTTTGCGATGTGACATCTAAACCAGACCACCATGATACTACTGATCGTTAAAGTAAAGAGCCCTTTGTCCGAGGAAGAATTGTTGCGCCGGGCCAAGGAACGCGAACCGCAGTTCAAGGCTTTTCCCGGACTGGTGCAAAAATACTACGTGAAGCGGGGCGAAGGCCTGTACAGTGGCATCTATATCTGGGAATCCAAGGAAGCGTTGATGGCCTATAAGGAATCTGATCTAGCCAAGAGTATTCCAGCGGCCTATGAAATGTCCGAACCGCCCGAAATCGAGGTTATGGATTTGCTGTTTCAGTTGAGGGATTGAGTTCCCTTCAACACCCACCACCACATCCTTAAAGATCAAGGTTACCTGAAAGGATGAAATCCCTTCTAAAGGAATGAATTTTTAGGTACGATATCTGGCCACATCTTTTTTATAAGCAGTGTTCGCGCTGGCTCTAAACACATACTTTACAATAACATAAAACCATCGCAAACATATAATCCGTTGTAATTCACTACATTTATACACACATAAAGCTCCCCAAACTGCACATTGAATAAGAAAACCTCTGTACCATAATTTTGGTCAGTGTACATTTTGATGCCAATGGACAAGAGATATATCATTACGGCTCACGATTACCCAGAGCAGCTCAAAAGAATGATTGATAGGCTCAGCGATGAAAATTCAACCTTTTATATCCACGTTGACCTTAAGAGCGATATTACCCGATTTAAGAACATCGTCTCCAACACTAATGTGAGATTCATCAATACCAGGGTAGATTGTATCTGGGGCGATATTTCCCAAGTAACTGCAACACTAAACTTGTTGGAGGTTGCCATGAAGGACGCTCCCAAAAATTCCATGATCATCTTTATAAGTGGGCAGGACTACCCCATTAAAAGCCCAAAATACATTGATGCCTATCTGGATTCCCATGGAGAATACGATTTTTTGGACTATACCACTACCCCAATTCCCAAAGACAGTGACATATACAGAACCCGGGTTAAAAAGTATAAAATCAACCTATCGTCCCAGCGGGAAGATTTTGTTATTCTGGACAGCATTTTTTCATTCAATCCCGGAAATCTAAAAACCATTCTACAATTGTTGGTCAAGGGCAAGCTGAGGGCCAAGGATTTTTTTATGTTGTTCAACCCCAAGCGTAAATCCATCTTCAAAGAACACTACAAGGGCACCAATTGGTTCTGTCTTACCCGTGCCACGTTGGAGAAAATCATGGCATACTTAGATCTGCACAAGGACAGACTGCTCAAGTATTACAGGTACACTTTGTGTCCAGATGAGCAAATCTTTCATACCATACTCCATGAAATCATGAAAGAAGATAAGACCATTAAGCTAATGGACAATCTTCACTTTGTGGATTGGGAACGAAAAAATGTACCCCTACCCGTTACCTTTTCCAAAGAAGACAAAGGCTTACTTCTAGACCAACCTGAACACAAATTGTTTGCGCGCAAGTTTAGAATGGATGTGGATGGGGAAATATTGGACTTAATAGACCAAAAAGTACAAAGCCGTTCAGTGGCTCCATGAAAAATTATATTTATTTGCCCTGTAGCACCCGCATTACACTCATGAGCGCCGAAGCCACTTCCTGCAGTTCCCTTCGGGAAAAGGTATCCTCTTCCACATAAAACAGCATTTCCACCGCGAGATCTAACTGTTGGGCAAAGGCTTCAGGAGAGCCGTAGGTGTCCTCTATAAAATTAGATAGTTCGATGAATGGATTATTGGATGGCATATTGGCTTGTATTAATTCGTTTCCGCAAGTTCTCGAATTGTTTTCAAAACAGTAGCCCTATCTATCGTACCATTTGAATTTGCTACCTTTAAATTTTCAAACCCATCCAACACCATGAGGTCTAAACCTGTATTTATGTTACCCCTTCTTCTTATCTCCTTCCTTATTGGATGTAAGGACACCCCAAAAGAACAAGCCGAAACCACAAAGCCCACAAGGCCCAATATCCTGTTCATCATGAGCGATGACCATGCCTACCAAGCCATCAGCGCCTATGACACCACCTTGATACAGACCTCCAACATAGACCGGTTGGCCAAGGAAGGGATGTTGTTCACCAATGCCTCGGTCACCAACTCCATCTGTGCGCCTTCGCGGGCCACCATTTTAACCGGGAAGCACACCCACATCAATGGAAAAATAGATAACCTCTCCCCTTTTGATACCACACAGGTGACTTTTCCGCAGTTATTGCAAAAGGCGGGCTACCAAACGGCCATGTTTGGCAAGTTGCATTTTGGCAACAGTCCCAAGGGTTTTGATGAGTTTATGATCGTACCCGGACAGGGACGCTACATGAATCCGGATTTTATCACGCCCAAGGGCGATACCATCCAAAAAATGGGTTATGCATCGGACATTATCACCGATATGACCTTGGAGTGGCTGGACCAAAAACGGGACCCTGAAAAGCCCTTTTTGATGATGTACTTGCACAAGGCACCGCACCGCCCATGGTGGCCCAAAGCGGACAAGTTCAAAGCTTATCTGGAAAAGGAAATCCCTGAACCTGCCTCCCTTTTTGATGATTATTCCGGAAGGGGCACCGCGGCACGTACCGCCGAGATGAACATTTTTAAACACATGCTCCTCAGCTATGATTGCAAGGTCTATCCCGAGCTTGCCGATGAGCTGGGCATGAACACCGACCCTAGAAACGGACCGCTTTTCAGTCGTGGGGAAGTGGCACGCCTCACCGAGGAACAACAAGCGGAGTATATTCCCATTTTGGATGCTATCGCTGAAGATTTCAAGGCAAAGTGGCCAAACATGGACGATACCGAAAAGACCCGCTGGAAATACCAACGCTATATGCAGGACTATCTGGCCACCATTTCCTCCGTGGATGATAATGTGGGTCGAGTGCTGGACTATTTGGATGAGTCCAATCTGGCCGAGAACACCTTGGTGGTCTATACGTCGGACCAAGGGTTTTACCTAGGTGAGCATGGTTGGTTCGATAAGCGGTTCATGTACCAAGAATCCTTTGGAACTCCATTGTTGATTCGTTGGCCCAACACGATAAAACCGGGAATCACCAGTGATGAAATGGTTCAAAACCTAGATTTTGCCCAGACTTTTTTGGAAGCTGCCGGGGCCGCTATTCCAGATGACATGCAGGGCGAAAGCCTAATGCCCATCTTGACCGGAAACTTGGAACAGTGGGATAGGGAAAATGTGTATTACCATTATTACGAGTATCCTGCAGAACACGCCGTAAAAAGGCATTACGGTATGGCCAACAAACGGTATAAGTTGATTCATTTTTACCATGATGTGGACGAATGGGAGCTGTACGACCTTGCCAAAGACCCACATGAAATGCAAAATGTATACGATGACCCGGCCTATGCCGAAATTCGGGAGGAATTGAAAGAAGAGTTAAAGGCCCTGCGGGTGAAGTACAAGGATTCCGAGGAACTGGACCAGAAGTTTATCGATAAATACAAGAAATAAAGTCTAGCGTCAGCTCTTCAGTTCGAGTGATTTCCAAAGGAAACGTATCGAGAATTGATTTGGTTCTCGATACAATTTTTGACGTGGAACGTCAAAAATCACTCGAACTGACGGTTGCGAAACTATTCCACTGCCTGAAGTTCCTTGGCAATTTTAGCGTTCCACTCCAATTGCTTTTCCACATTCCGGGAAAAGTTGGTCTCCCAATCGTAGGCTTCCTGAAATTCTTTGAGTTCCTGTAAAATCTCTTGATAGATTTCCCGAACCTCAGCCTTTACATTATCTGAAAAAGAAGTGCGGTCCAATCGGTTTCGCATCTTACGGGCAAAGAGCTCCGCAATGTCAAAATGCAACTGTTCGTGGCTCAATATGGTATCGTTGGCCAGCGATGGTTTGTACCAAGACTCGTTGGGATAAAAATAAGCGGTAACCTCATAATCCAGTTCTACCTCATGGTGCATTAAATTGGCAGAGTAGGTATAACTGATGCCACTGGCCGTTGTGGCCGCAGGTACTGCAGCTGGAGGTACTTTCCCCTTAAAATCGGCCCATGTAAGACGCTTGTTGGCATCCCAAGGGACCCCTTCCTCAATTTCCTGTGCAAAACCCAAAAAACCAAGGAACAACAAACATCCTATGGCTGCTATTTTACCCAATGAAAATCGATTATGCGTTCAATGTCGGGATGCAAGCTGTAATGCACAGGACATGTATTGGCTGTATGGACCAAAATTTTTCGGTGCTTTTCCGAAACATGGGCCGGCAGCTCCAATTTCACCTCTATCTTTGAGATTCGCCTTGGATTGGCAGCCATATGCTTGGTCACTTCAGCGGTGGAACCTGTTAAATCCACCTCCATATCCCTTGCCTTGATTCCCATCATTGTCATCATGCAATTGGCCAATCCTGTGGCCACGGTATCTGTGGGTGAAAAGGCTTCCCCCTTCCCATTATTGTCTATGGGAGCATCTGTAATATATTCACTTCCGGACCTGATATGCGTACAAGTGGTCCGAAGATTTCCATTATAGGTTACTTTTGAGGTCATCCAACTTTACTTCTTTGATTTGCAAACTATCGTACTCCATGATGTAACAGGCTCTATTGAAATATCCAGAGGACCAATCATTGATATAGTCAAAACTGTTCCCTGTATATTCAGTCTGACCTATAATCTTTGAAGTTTCAAAAAGATTGTTCTTATGGGCCAATTTCAGCAAAATATCATAAGTCACATCAAACCCACGTACGGCGTACCGATCGGGACTTAATCCATTGTATCGTTTCTCATAAGCTCGGGTAAAGAAATCGTTGCCCGTTTCCCTATAAAATGAAGGATAGGTAAACCTTAAATTGGACAAATGCGTGTTGGAGACTGCATCGTCTTCATAGGCATTGTTGTTATAGCTTGTGGTGAACATACGCACTTTAACGTCTTCCGTAATGGCCGAGTTAAGGATGGATGTGACACTTGAAATCATATTGGGCTGGTCGGTTTCCAAAAACACCCAATTTTCCTTCGTTTCAGATAGTTTTAATAGAAACCTATCTAAATGCAAGGATTTATTGTCGATGATTTTTGCAATCTGGGCAGCCGGAAACTTGCTCAAAATGGAATCGTGTGCCACTTGATGGGTAGAATCCGCAATAATGATCACATTCTCGTTCTTATGGATTTTCTTTACATAAGAAAGCATCTTCTCCCTGAGTATTTCTTCCTTGGGCACCGAAAAGAACACATTACTATGGCTCAATTGACTATCTGAAGCCACTGGGGCAATCACTGGGATATTTTTGGTTGCCGCCACAACAGCAACTTCACTCAAAGCACCGGAAGCAATAGGGCCAATAATGGCATTTACGCCTTGTAGGTTTTCCCTAAAAAGAATCTCCTTCACTTTGGCCTGACTCAACTCGGTATCGTAAGTTTTCACATCAACAGAAACCCCCATCTTTTTAATGGAATCAAGAGCTACCAAAGCCCCGGAATAAAACCCAAGACTCAAGGCCATATCCCGTCTGGTCTTAATCTGACTTTCAGTTTTTTCTTTGTTGTTCACTTCAACCCTATCCAATCGGAATGGCAGCATAAAGACGAGTTTGGGTTTATTTTCAACATTGATACTATCCACCAAGTTAACTCTGTCCAATACCAAAGCGTTCTTCACTTGAAGTCCTGCAGCTTTCTCTTTTGGAAGTTTGAGCACCATCCCAGCCTTTAGGCCATTTTCCAAATCAGGGTTTAAACGGAAAAGTTCTTCCCTCGAAATCTTTAAATTTTGGGTCAGCCTGAATATATTTTGCTTAGGTTTTACCTCATAAAAGATGAAGTTATCTGTATTCACTACTCCAGTATTATCCCTCTTTTTAGGGAGACGGATGACCATTCCCTCCTTTAATCCCCCTTGCTTCATGATTTCGGGGTTAAGCTTGACAATGGAATCTGAAGGAACTCCATACTCCTTGCCCAGACTATACAAAGTCATTTTTGGGGGCACCGTATATGACGTAAACAAGTCTACTTGTTGCTCCTTGAGACTATCCCCTTTTGGACGTGGCAATTTTAGTTCTTGCCCTGCTGCCAAATAGTTGGATGTTTTGCTCAAATCAGGGTTCAACACCAATAGACTATCTACGGAAATACCATATTTATGGGCAATGCTCCACCTAGTTTCCTTAGGTTGAACGGTATAGGTTTCAAAGTCCAGTTCACGCTCATCGTCAGGGTCCATCTCCGGAAATTTGGGAATCTGTAACACCATTCCTTTTTTAAGAGGTTCGGAATATAAATCCCGGTTGTAGCGTTTCAATTGCTCTTCGGTGATTTCGTATTTCTGGGTAAGTCCAAAAAGGGTTTCCTTCCTTCTTACTCTATGACGGGTAAACCCTAAGGGTTTGATTTCCTCCTGCTCCTGCTCTTCTTCTTTCGGCTTTTCTTTTTGAACAATGGGACCCTTCAACGGTATGACCAAAATGGTATTTGGCTTTACATCCGAAGCACTTTTGATTTCCTTATTGGCCTGTAAAATACTATAAGGCGTAACCCTATACTGTTGGGAGATACTCTGTAAGGTCTCTCCCTCCTTTACGGCGTGTGTTGCATATTCTTGCGCGAAAACTTGGAAAGAGGTCATAAAAATAACCGCCAAGCCCAGTTGTAAGATATATTTTTTCATTCCCATTCTATAGTTGCAGGTGGCTTTGAGCTAATGTCGTACACTACTCTATTAACGCCCTTGACCTTATTTATTATATCATTTGAGGTCTTTTGTAAAAATTCATAGGGTAGATTTACCCAATCTGCCGTCATTCCGTCCGTGCTCTCCACAGCCCTGAGCGCCACACACTTCTCATAGGTACGCTCATCTCCCATGACTCCTACACTATTTACGGGCAAAAGCATGGCTCCGGCCTGCCAGACCTTATCATAAAGCCCCCATTTTTTCAAACCATCAATAAAAATGGCGTCAACTTCCTGTAAAATGGCCACTTTTTCTGCGGTAATATCCCCCAAGATACGGATTCCCAGACCAGGTCCGGGAAAAGGATGTCTCCCCAAGATAAAATCTTCCATACCCATACTTGCTCCAACTCTTCTTACCTCATCTTTGAACAACATTTTTAAGGGCTCCACAATTTTTAGTTTCATATAATCTGGTAATCCGCCTACATTGTGGTGGCTCTTGATCACTGCCGAAGGGCCTCCACTGGCCGAAACGGATTCAATCCGGTCGGGGTAAATAGTACCTTGGGCCAACCATTTTGCGTTTTCCACTTTATGGGATTCGTCATCAAAGACCTCAATAAAGACCCTTCCAATGATCTTTCGTTTCTTCTCTGGATCCGATTCTCCTTTCAATGCTTCCAAAAAACGTGCCGAAGCATCTACTCCTTTTACATTGAGCCCCATGTGCTCGTATTGGTCCAACACACTTTCAAACTCATTTTTGCGCAACAATCCGTTGTTCACAAAAATGCAGTGGAGATGACTGCCAATGGCCTTGTGCAACAACATGGCCGCTACGCTGGAATCCACACCTCCTGAAAGTCCGAGAATTACCTTTTCGTCCCCAATTTCTTTCTTTAGTTCCTCCACGGTGGTCTCTACAAACGCATCCGGAGTCCAATCCTGTTTCAATCCGGCTATGTTCACCAAAAAGTTCTCCAACAGTTTAGAGCCATCGGTAGTATGGTATACTTCGGGGTGAAACTGGATTCCGTAGGTATTCTCACCTTCAATTTTATAGGCTGCGTTCTCCACATCATGGGTGCTCGCCAGTCGGACCGCCCCATCGGGAAGCTCCTTGATGGTATCACTATGGCTCATCCACACTTGGCTTCCTTCTCCCAGGCCTTCCAAAAAGGCTTCCCCTTCTTTTACAAAGGAGAGATTGGCTCGGCCATACTCCCGGGTAGCGGAAGGAGCCACATTCCCACCATTGAAATGGGACAGGTATTGGGCACCATAGCAAATTCCGAGCAAAGGTTTTTTCCCCTTGATTTCGGATAGATCGGGATGTGGGGCGTTTTCACCTCTTACGGAAGACGGTGACCCCGATAGGATAACTGCCTTATACTCCGATAAATCCTCGGGCAACTTGTTGTATGGTTTTATTTCTGAGTAAATGTTCAGTTCCCTAACGCGTCTCGCGATCAATTGTGTGTACTGGGAACCAAAGTCTAGGATGAGTACGTTGTTATGCATGGGCAAAAATAGCAATTTGGTTTTTTTGGAAAGGGATCTTTTAAAGGATATTTATGACAAGTTTTCAAAAGTTTTCAGGTGTGAAATGCTAATTGCAGATTTTCAGTAAAGTGTATTCTTTTTTCTAAACGGAAACCCATTAGGGCTCAACAAAAATTATTCCCCTGAACTGAACATAACGTTTTGTAGTTTTTTTCTTAACACTTTTCGTCATTTCTTTGCATTTCTTTAAAACACTGAACCATGATCAAAGGTTTCATCTTCGATTTGGATGGAGTAATTACCGATACTGCAGAATTACATTACGAAGCTTGGAAAAAGCTATCTGATGAAATGAGTTGGGATTTTGACCGGGAACTCAATGAAAAACTTCGGGGCATCTCCCGAATGGATTCCATTAAAGTTATTATGGACCATAACAAGGTTACCCTGGAAGAACAGACGGTAATTGATCTAGCCACCAAAAAAAATGACCTCTACGTGGCCAGTTTGGACCATATGACCCCGGAAGATTATCTACCTGGAGCAAAGGAATTATTAACCCACCTAAGAACAGAAGGTTTCAGCGTAGCCTTGGGAAGTGCCAGTAAGAATGCCCTTAAAGTATTGCAGCAGTTAAATGCCATGCCCTATTTTGATGTTATTGGGGACGGCAATAGCGTAACCAAAAGCAAACCTGAGCCAGATATTTTCCTTTACGCCGCAGAAAAGTTAAGGCTACCCCCCAATAACTGTATTGTGGTGGAAGATGCCGAAAAAGGTATTGATGCTGCCAAAGCAGGAGGTTTCCATAGTGTGGGTATTGGACCCGAAGACCGTGTGGGCCATGCAGATTTAAGGTTTGACACCATGAAAGAGGCCACTTTGTTTGAGGTGAAATCCCACTTCGCTGATTTGTTCTAATAGCTTAAGCCATAAAAAACAAAAAGCCCTGGGAACCACTCCAGGGCTTTTTAAATAAAATCAAAACCAACCTAAACATATGAGTTAACCAACTCATTCATTTAAATTCTTCATAGCAATTTTCACTAGTAAAACAACTACAAGGAAAAATACCCTACTTTGTTTTTGATTTTTTTTTTGCTGATTGAAAAATACTTGACCCAGTTAGTATTTTAAAATTGAAAACGTCCCCGAAAATGGATCAAGGGAATCCAAAAGATTGGGAATCAGATTTTCTCCCAGCTCTAGATATAGTTCTGAGAAATTGAGTTGGCGCTCTTGAAGGGATTTGTTCGGGAAGAGTTCATTCTGGATGTCAGTCATTCTGACCACATGATCTCTCAACTTTCGTTTTTGTGCCTTTAAAAGTCTTTTCTCCAAAGCATCCAGACCCTTTTTTTGCTTGATTTCTTGGGCCTTTACCGCACCCAAAAAGCTTTTATCGGTTTCTTCAGCAAGTTGATACATCTGCTCGAACTGCTCTTCCAAATATTTTTTCTGGGGAGAGAAATCAATATCGATATTGGAAATTTCCCTGATCTTTTTGTTAATGAACGTATTCTGTTTCAAAAAAAGATGGGATACTTTTAAATCCAGCCTGTTTATTTTATCGGCCTGTTTTTTTGTAATCACCAAAGCAGAGTTACGGAGCATCAACATAGGAAAAGTGATGTCCATTTCATCAAAATACGATTTCAGTTCCAACCAATAGGCCAATTCCCCTCCACCACCAATGTAGGCAAGATTGGGCAAAATCACTTCTTGGTACAAAGGACGGGCAATCACATTTGGGGAAAATCGCTCAGGGTGTTTATGCAGTTCCTCGCTAAGTTCTTTTTTGGAAAATTCTATTTCGGTATTCACCACATGAAATTTCCCATGCTGTTCCACAATCCGTTCCCGGAGCCCTTCTTTAAGGTAGAAATAATTGATTTCCCTCGGATTTACTTGTATTGTATAGTCAGAAGACACCTTTTCCAGTTCTCCTATGGATTCCGTTACCTTGTTATAAGGGATCTGTTCAAAAATGTCCTTTTCAGCATAGGGAACCAGTAGTTTTTTAAGCGATGGGTCATCCCCATCCACGATCACCAATCCATGTTCACCAAACAGTTCGTTCACCAAATAACGGGTGGCCTTTGCCAAATTTGAATGCTCCAAATATGCTTTTTTGAAAAGCACTTTTAAAGTTTCTGCATTTCCGGTTTTCCCCAATTCGGCCGATAAAGTCTCAAACACCGCATCTAGACCTTTCGTATCCAACATGCCTACAGCTCCAGAGGACGACCTGCTCCATTGCACCTTTTTTCCATGAAGATTGAAGTAATTGATCTCCTCAAAATCGTGGTCTTCGGTAGCCATCCAATACACCGGCACAAATTGATGTGCGGGATATGTGCGCTTTAGTTCCTTGGTAAGATTAATGGTTGATACAATCTTGTACAAAAAGTACAGAGGTCCTGTAAAAAGGTTTAACTGATGCCCTGTGACCACCGTAAACGTATTTTTTTCCTCTAAAGAGGTTACATTGGCCTCGGTCACCTCTGAGATTGCCATACCCTTATATTGTTCTCGCAAAGCTTGTACAAGTATCGCCCGGTTCGAAAAAGTGTAGGCATCACTCTTCTCCTTGATCTGTTCCACAAAATTTTCAGGTGAGGGGAATCGGTTATAAAATTGTTCTAAGTCTTTCCGCTGGTCTAGATAATCGCAAATAAGCTTGGAAAAATAACCGGTTTCCTTAAAGGGTATACAATCTACTTCCATTAAAACTGTAATGAGGTGATCAAAGATAAACCTCTTCTTTTTTTCTCATCCTAAAAATACGTTAATTACGTTTTCTTGGATACCCTTCTCCGCACAGATACAAAAAAGTAGGTCTGTCATCCAATTTATTGTTAGATTTGATTACGACTAATTGACCCATACATGACAAAATTTTTATTTTTTCTCACAGCATTATTCACTTTAGCAATATCGGCCCAACAGTTAAAATCCCCTTCTGAGTTTTTGGGGTACGAATTGGGCACAGAATTTACCCGTCATCATGAGGTGGTGGATTACTACGAGTATCTGGCCGAACAAGCCCCTGACAGGGTGAAGCTTACCGTTTATGGCCAGACCAATGAACGACGCCCTTTATTGTTGGCTTATGTCACGTCTGCAGCCAACATGTCCAATTTGGAAACCATCCGACAACAACACTTGAAGGATATGGACGGAACCGGAACGAGCACCAAGGCAATTGTTTGGTTGAGCTACAACGTTCATGGCAACGAAAGTGTGAGTACCGAAGCTTCCATGAAGACCATTTATGAGCTTTTGACCAGCAAGAGTTCTTATCTTGAAAACACCGTGGTCATCATGGACCCTTGCATAAACCCTGATGGAAGGGATCGTTACAGCAATTGGTACAATCAATATAAAAACACACCCTATCAAGTAGACCCCAATAGTAAGGAACACCATGAAGGTTGGTGGAATGGAAGGAGCAATCACTATATGTTTGACTTAAACCGTGATTGGGCATGGCTTACCCAAATTGAAAGCCAACAACGTATAGAAGTCTATAATGACTGGTTGCCCCACGTGCATGTGGACTTTCACGAACAGGGTGTGGACAATCCATACTATTTTGCCCCTGCAGCGGAACCTTACCACGAAGTGATCACTGATTTTCAGAGAAATTTCCAAATTACCCTTGGACGAAACCACGCCAAATATTTTGATGCAAATGGTTGGTTTTATTTCACCAAGGAAGTATTTGACCTTTTCTATCCAAGCTACGGGGACACCTACCCCATGTACAATGGAGCCATTGGAATGACCTACGAGCAAGGAGGGAGCGGACGCGCTGGTTTAGGCATCATTACCAGGATTGGCGATACCCTTACCCTAAAGGATAGGATTGCACACCACTTTACCACAGGACTTTCCACAGTGGAAGTATCTTCCCAAAATGCCGATAAATTGAACACCGAATTCAGGAAGTTTTATCAAAATCAAAATTTCAAGTACAAAAGTTATGTCTTAAATGGGGATAAGGATAAAATAGATGCGCTTAAAACGTTATTGGAAAAGCATAGGATTACTTTTGGGCACCCTTCAAATGGGTTGGTAAAAGGCTTCGATTACAGTACAGGCTCCAACGGCAGTATGGCAACCTCCTCCAACAGTGTTGTTGTCTCCACCAATCAGCCTAAGGGTACCTTGGTAAAGGTTCTGTTTGAACCCAATGCCAAGCTTACCGATTCGCTCACCTATGACATTACGGCCTGGTCCCTGCCCTATGCCTATGGGTTGGATGCTATTGCTTCTACCTCGTTGATCGATGCAACACCAGCAAATACGAACAAAGATTCTGTGGCAAGTATTAGTGTTGGAAGACCTAATGATCAAGCATACGCCTATCTGTTTGATTGGAACAGCATGAAAGATGCCCGTTTTTTGGCAGAATTGCTCACAAAAGGAATTCGCGTGAGAAAAGCAGACCATCCGTTTACCTTGGATGGGAAATCTTTTGAAAGGGGAACATTGATTGTTACCCAAGGGGATAATCAACACAAATCTGACTTTTACACTTCCCTTTTGGAATTGATGTCCAAACACCAAAAAGACTTCACCTTGGCCAATACTGGCTTTGTGGATTCTGGTAAGGATTTCGGATCTAGTTATGTAAAAATGATTTCCAAACCCAAGGTGGCCATTTTATCGGGGGGACCAACCTCGACCTTAAGGTTTGGAGAAATCTGGCATTTCTTTGAGCAACAATTGCACTATCCCTTAACGGTTATAGACGACTCATATGCACAAAGGGTCAATTTGGACGACTACAACATTTTAATCTTGCCCGATGGAAGATATGGGAACTATTTTGACGAAAAACAACTCAAAAGACTTCGCGAATGGGTACAAAAGGGTGGTAAGCTCATTGCCATGGGCGATGCTATTGGCGCCATTGATGGCGAAAATGGATTTGGTATTGAAAAAAAGGAGATGGATACCGACTCAACCAGCAATGTCCCGAGTCCACATGAAAATTTGGAAAGAGAACAGATAAAAAGAGCCATCACCGGTGCTATTTTTAAGACCAAGGTAGATAACACCCATCCTTTGGCCTATGGGTACGGTAAAGATTATTTCACGCTAAAACTTGGAAATGCCAGCTATAACTATCTGAAAAATGGCAATGCCGTTTTCTTGGAAAAAACTACGAAACCTTTTTCGGGATTCGCGGGAAGCGATGCTCAGGGCCAAGTGGCGGAATCTCTTATTTACGGCGCGGAAAACTTTGGTTCAGGCCAAGTGGTCTACATGATAGACAACCCACTTTTTAGAGGCTTCTGGGAAAATGGAAAACTGTTTTTCGCCAATGCACTTTTTATGGTAGACTAATCTCTTTTTAACTGATTTAAAACCAATTAGTACTGATATTTTAAGAATTTTGAGCGCACCATAAACTTCAAAATTTTGTATCTTTAAAGGTAACAACAAGTATACGGTTATGGGTACAAAACGTGCTATTAGGTGTTTTTTCAAGGAAAAATTAGTGAAGGGAACCTTGTTTTTGGTACTCATTGCTTTACAGTGGAATCCATCCAAAGTGCTGGCCTTTCAGGAAAATGTGGACACCACTGTCGACTTTAATCAGTATCAAGGTGAAGTGGTAGACGAGTCTACAAACAACCCTTTGGTATTTGCCACACTTGCGGTTGAAGGCACCAACATAAGTACCATAACCAATACGGAAGGTGGTTTTTTGCTCAAGGTTCCAAAAAACATAACCGATGGCAATGTGATTGTATCCTTTTTGGGATACAAAAACAAGACAATCCCACTATCAAGCTTACAACCTGAAAAAAACAGAATTTCATTGTCGGTCTCCATTACCGAGCTTTCGGAAATCAACATCAACGTGCCCAAAGATGCTGCAGCATTGGTTAAGGAAACTTTGGCACGAAAAGGTGATAACTATTTCAGCGACCCTACTTTGATGACCGCTTTCTATAGGGAAACCATTAGGAAGCGCAGAAAAAATGTATCGCTGTCCGAGGCCGTTGTCAGTATCTATAAATCGCCCTATAATTCTGCACGCAATGATGCCCTGGAACTTTACAAGGCTCGAAAAAGTACAGATTACAGCAAATTGGACACCGTTGCCCTTAAGTTACAGGGGGGGCCATTCAATACACTGTATGTGGACATTATGAAATACCCAGAGTTTCTATTTGGGGAGGGATCCCTTTCAGATTACACGTTTTCTTTTGGTCGGTCTACCCGAATTAATGACCGCCTGATCTATGTCATTAAATTCAATCAGCGGGAAACCGTAACCGCTCCTTTGTACAATGGCGAACTTTTTATTGATGTAGAAAACAAAACTTTGACGAGTGCCGTGTATTCCCTGAATATTACAGACAAGGATTTAGCTTCGCAGCTTTTTGTCAGACGAAAACCTATGGGTGTGGATGTTTGGCCTACTGAGGTCGCCTATCGTGTGGATTACCGCGAAAAAGGTGGGAAATGGTATTATGGGTATAGCAGTGTTATGCTGGAATTTAAAATAGATTGGGAAGACCGTCTGTTCAATTCGGTATACAGCATGACCGCTGAAATGGCCGTTACGGATTGGGAAAGAAACGAGAGCGGGCAATTACCCAAAAACCGGGAACGCATAAAAAAATCCATTATTCTCAGTGATGAAGCAATTGGGTTTTCAGACCCAGACTTTTGGGGCGAATATAACATCATAGAACCCGAAAGGTCCATTGAGTCTGCCATCAAGAAAATCCAAAGACAACTACGTCGCATAGAACGTCGAAGCAAATAGTTGTCAAAACCATCCATTCCGTTTACTTTTATAGCAATTCCATGGCTCAGCCAAGGATTCTTTATACCATAATCCAAACTTCATGTCAAAAAGAAGAACCTTTTTAAAATCTGCTTCCGCCTTGGGAGCTACTTTTATGTTGCCAAAAATTGGTATGGGAAATGAAAATCGACCTACCACTCCTACGCCAACAAGAATTAAACCCAAAAAATTAAAAAAAGGAGACACGATAGGTTTGGTCGCTCCCGGTTTTGCCATAAAACCGGACGTATTGCAAAAAGCATTGGAAACACTTCACAAAATGGGGTTTAAGACCTTTCATACCAACCGAATCATAGGAAACCACGGATATTTTAGCAATACGGATGTAGAGCGTGTAAAAGATTTGCATGAAATGTTCGCCAATCCAGAAATAGATGCCATTCTATGTGCAAGAGGAGGGTATGGTTGCACCCGAATTCTTACTCATTTGGATTATGATATCATCCGGAACAACCCCAAGGCCCTGATTGGTTTTAGTGACATTACCGCATTGATTCAGGGTATTTACAAAGAAACAGGGCTTATCTGCTTTCATGGTCCAGTAGGTAGTACCATTGACGATGCCTATAGTCAGAAATACTTTAAAAAAGTGCTGATGAAGGGCAAGGATTCCCAAATCATAGAAAATGTGAAGTTAAAGGACCCTGAACTTTTGAACCATAGCGAGTACGAACGGTATACCATTACCTCGGGAAATTGCAAAGGCGAGTTGGTCGGGGGAAGCCTTACCTTGGTCAATGCATTGGTGGGAACCCCCCATGAAATCGATTTTACGGATAAATTGGTTTTCTTGGAAGATGTGGAAGAAGCTCCCTACCGAATGGACCGTATGCTCACCCAACTCATTGAAGGCTCTACTTTTTCAAAAGCCAAGGGAATTGTATTTGGAGTATGCAAAGGTTGTGATCGAGAAAAGAAGCCCGATAATTTTACTCTTAAAGAGGTTATCATGGACCGTATTGCCCCACTGGGATTGCCCTCGGCCTATGGAATGAGCTTCGGGCATGTTCCCAATAATTTTACTGTTCCAGTAGGCATTCATGCTGCTTTTAATGCAGACGATATGACTTTGGAACTGTTAGAGGCAGCGGTGATATAACCACTTCTTTTATCCTTCGAAGTCTTGAATCGTTTTGGTAATAATGGAAATACAATCCATCAATTGCTCGCGGTTCATCACCAAAGGTGGTGCAAATCGAATAATGTTCCCATGGGTTGGTTTGGCCAAAAGACCATTTTCCTTCAGGGCCATACAAATATCCCATGCCGTTGAGCTTTCCTCGGAATCGTTGATCACAATGGCATTCAGAAGACCTTTTCCCCTAACCTTCAACACTAAATCCGAAGTTGCCACGAACTTGTTGAGCTCTTCCCGGAACAATTCACCTAATTCTTCTGCATTTTGGGCCAACCCTTCCTCTTTAACTACCTCTAAGGCCGCTATGCCAACGGCTGCGGCTACCGGGTTACCACCAAAGGTGCTTCCATGGCTTCCTGGGGTAATCACTTCCATGATGGAATCATTGGCCAAAACGGCCGAAACTGGATAGGCTCCCCCAGACAATGCCTTTCCTAAAATCAGAATATCCGGTTTTACATTTTCATGGTCTACCGCCAAAAGCTTTCCGGTACGTGCAATACCAGTCTGCACCTCATCTGCTATAAAAAGAACATTATACTTTTCACAAAGGGCCTTGGCGGCAGCCAGATATCCTTCAGAAGGTACATAGACGCCGGCTTCACCTTGAATGGGTTCCACCAAAAACCCAGCTACATGCGGATTGCCCTGCAATGCATTTTCCAAAGCGGATAAATTATCATATTCTATTTTGATAAAGCCTTCGGTATACGGCCCATAATCTGTATTGGCCACTGGGTCGTTTGAAAATGAAATGATAGTGGTAGTCCTTCCATGAAAATTGTTTTCGCAAACCACAATTTTGGCCTGGTTTTCTGGAACATTTTTCTTGCGATATGCCCATCGCCTACAAATTTTCAGTGCAGTCTCCACGGCCTCGGCCCCTGTGTTCATGGGCAAAAGCTTATCAAATCCAAAAGTGGTCGTGGCATATTTCTCAAAGTTCCCCAACATATCGTTGTAAAAAGCGCGGGAGGTCAAGGTCAAGGTCTTGGCCTGTTCCACCATGGCACCAACAATTTTGGGGTGGCAATGCCCCTGATTCACTGCAGAATAGGCCGACAAAAAATCATAGTACTTTTTACCTTCCACGTCCCAAACGTAGACACCTTCACCTCTACTTAAAACCACAGGAAGTGGGTGGTAGTTATGGGCGCCATACTTGTTTTCCAAATCTATCGCTTGCTGCGATGTTAAATGCTCTAAAACAGCCATTTTAGTTTAAATTAAAATTATAAAACAACCATTCCTACAGTACCTTTTTTCTTTCGAGGTCTCGAAAAAGCAGCGTGGGAGAGAAATCATCCCTTGAAGTGCCCGCAAATTACAAATTATTGTGCAAAAAAGAGGCTTCCCCTACCCGATTCCTTGTCCAAAATCCCTCAAAGTTTTAAGTCAATTTAAGAAGCTTGGCAATGTCAAATAGCAAAAAGAAGTTACTTTTGCCCCATGCGTAGAAAAAGTAGGCGACAAACCTTTGAACAGGTTGAAGTGATTGATGCAGGAGCCAAGGGAAAAACTGTAGGCAAAGCCCCGGACGGTCGGGTCATTTTTTTATCCAATGCCGTTCCCGGCGATGTGGTCGATGTAATGACCACCAAAAAACGAAAGGCCTATTTTGAGGGTGTAGCCACCCATTTTCATACACTTTCCGATAAGAGAACCGAACCAAAGTGTGAACATTTTGGAGTTTGTGGTGGATGCAAATGGCAACACATGGCTTATGAGCATCAACTTCATTTTAAACAAAAAGAGGTGGAGAACAATTTAAAGCGTATTGGCCATTTGGACCTTCCGGATACCAATCCTATTCTGGGTTCCAAAAAACAATATTTCTATCGCAACAAAATGGAGTTTTCGTTCTCCAATAGTAGATGGCTTACCCAAGCCGAAATTAATTCTGAAAAGGATTTTGAAAATAGAAATGCCCTTGGTTTTCACATTCCGGGCATGTGGGACAAAATTTTGGACATAAAAAAATGCCATTTACAGGAAGATCCTTCCAATGCTATTCGACTGGAAGTTAAAAAGTTTGCCTTGGACCATGGCATGCCTTTTTTTGACCCACGAAAACAAGAGGGTCTATTGCGCACCTTGATGATCAGAACGTCATCAACCGGTGAGATCATGGTGCTCTTTCAATTTTTTGAGGATAATACGGAACAACGAGAATTATTATTGAACCACATTCAACAAAATTTCCCGAAGATTACCTCCTTACTCTACGTTATCAATTCCAAACAAAATGACACCATTTATGATCAAGAGGTGATTTGCTTTTCTGGAAGAGATCACATTTTTGAAGAAATGGAAGGGCTTCAGTTTAAAATCAATGCAAAATCTTTTTATCAGACCAATTCAGAACAAGCTTATGAGTTGTACAAGGTAACCCGTGATTTTGCCAATCTTAGTGGCCATGAACTGGTATACGACCTGTATACGGGAACTGGCACTATTGCACAGTTCGTTTCCAAACAAGCCAAAAAAGTAATTGGAGTGGAGTCTGTTCCGGAAGCTATTGCAGATGCCAAAGCCAACGCTGAGCACAACCAAATTTCCAATGTGGAGTTTTTTGTGGGTGATATGAAGAATGTCTTCAACTCGGAATTTATAGCACAGCACGGACAACCCGATGTGATCATAACAGACCCTCCCCGGGATGGCATGCACAAACTGGTAGTGGAGCAGTTGCTCCAAGTTGCCCCAAAAAAAATAGTCTATGTAAGCTGCAATAGCGCCACACAGGCACGGGATCTGGCCTTAATGAAGGAATTGTACCACGTGGCCAAAGTACAGCCCGTTGATATGTTCCCCCAGACCCATCACGTTGAAAATGTTGTACTTTTGGAAAAACGGGTATAGTCTTTGATGAAAAATCTGCTTTATACACGAATGAAAAAAATTCTCCCCATTGTATTGATTGCCACTGTGCTCGTTTATTTCTCCTCTTGCGAGAAAGATGATATCTGTGTGGAAGGTGACACTCCACTCTTAGTCATTGGTTTTTATGATATTGATGATACAACAGCAACCAAAGATGTTCCTTTGATGCGTATCAAAGAAATTATTTTGGATGAAACGGTAAACACTTTTACCGATCGCTCAAGCAATCTGGATTCCATAGGAATACCCCTCCGGGCCAGTACAAGTAGCACCCAATTTGCATTTATTACCAATTCTGCCGATGATGCTGAAACTGGTGTGGAAACCGGCAATATAGATACGTTGACCGTATCATACCAAAACACTGAAGCATTCATATCAAGGGCTTGCGGTTTTGTTGCCAACTATGGAGACCTTACCGTAACATTACCAGAAAGCGCCAATAACTGGATCCAGGATATCCGAATCGTCCAACAAACCGTAGAAAATTCCAACAGCGTCCATGTCAAAATATTTCACTAGCCTTTTTATCCTCCTTTTACCATTGTTGGTAATGGGGCAAAGCAAACCTATTGACTTACAGGCCAAGGATACCATAGAGTACAAAGATGAATATGGTTTACGTATCGGTGCCGATCTTAGCAGGTTGGTACTTTCATTTGCGGACGAAGATTATACGGGAATCGAACTGGTTGGGGACTACAGGCTTACCCAAAAACTTTATCTGGCCGCAGAAATAGGCAACGAAACAAAAAAACAATCCGAGGATTTGGGTGGAACCGAACTATATAGCTTTGAAACAGCTGGAAGCTACATTAAAGCTGGGGTTGACCTAAATACCTATCAGAATTGGTTTGGAATGAACAACGCCATTACCATTGGAGGCCGATATGCCTTTGCCAGTTTTAGCCAAACCTTGAATGATTACAGTCTTTTCAATAGCGACCGCTTTTATGAACCGGGTTTTTTACCAGGACCCAACCCGAATGTGGAGTTCAGTGGGCTAAGTGCCTCATGGCTAGAGTTTGTGGTAGGTATAAAAGCAGAGCTTTTTGCCAATATCTATCTTGGTATGAGTGCCCGTTTGGGCTTTTTGGTCACCAATAAGGAAGATGAACGTTTTCCCAACCTTTGGATTCCCGGATTTAACAAGGTAACGGAGGGCAGTAACTTTGGGGTAGGTTACAACTACTCCATCTCATATTTTATCCCCTTGTACAAAAAATCCAAGAAGAAAAAAACAGAACCGCAAGAACCCTAGAAATAGCTTAGTCTACGGAATACAAATAAAAAGAGCCTGATGATTCAGGCTCTTTTTTTGGTAATTGAATTGAGTTAGTCTAGAATTTTCCTTCTATTTTTTTGAGTTAATTGCCAAAACTTTCAAGAAAACCCAAACTTTTGTTAGGGTAAAGTTAACTAAATTTTAATTGATTGTAAAAAAGTCCGAATACTTAGACATTGTCTTTTTGATATTTTGCCTTTTTGCTACCCTCATACATTTCATAATATACGAGCCTAGCTTCCAGTTTTCCATTGAATGCCTTGATCTTTCTTGAAGGTTTGAGTCCCACATGCTTTAAGGCCTCTAAATTGGACGTGATCATCCAAGCATCCGTTCCGGGATAGTTTTGCTTTAATGTATCCCCTATTTTGCTGTAAAACTCTTCCATTTCTATGGGCAATCGTTCCCCGTAAGGCGGGTTAAACACCATATGAAGCCTAGAATCAACCGGTTTTTCTGTTCTAAAAAAGTCTTTCCGCTCCACGGTAATGTATTCAGAAAGATTTGCATTATCAACGTTCTCTTGGGTCTTTCGTACCGCAGATGGAGCCTTGTCATACCCTAATATCTTATGGTGAAATTCCCGGACCTTATTCAAACTGGCATCAACAATCTTTTGATACAATTCCGCATCATAATCGCGCCAATGCATAAAAGCGTACGACTCTCTGTTAATGTTGGCCGGAACATTACAGGCTATCATGGCCGCTTCAATCAAAAAAGTACCGCTTCCACACATAGGATCTAAAAAATCTGTTCGGCCATCCCAACCGCTTTTCAATAAAAGCCCAGCCGCCAAAACTTCGTTTATCGGGGCAATATTCGTCAACATACGGTAACCTCTCTGGTGCAATGAACTACCTGAACTATCCAATGAGACAGTACAATTATGGTCATGAATGTGGATGTGGATCCTAACATCCGGGTCTTGGGTACTCACATTGGGCCGTTCGCGTTCCACCCGTCTGAACTTGTCCACGATGGCATCCTTGGCCTTGAGCGAAACAAACATGGAATTGTTGAAAATCTCGGTGTTCATGTTGGTATCCACCGCAAAAGTCTGGTTCGGGCCAAAGATGGAGGACCAATTGATGTCATACACCGCTTTATACAGATCTTTCTCATTATACACCTTAAAGGTTCGCAAAGGCTTATAGATCTTCAATGCGGTCCTCAAACACAGGTTGGCCTTGTACATAAAACCCGTATCCCCTTCAAAGGATACATTGCGCACACCTTCCTCAACATTTCCCGCCCCCAAGTTCCGAAGCTCTTTGGCCAAAAGGGGTTCAAACCCGTACAAGGTTTTGGCCAACATCTTAAAATTTCCTGCCATGTTTTCCTGAAATCTTTCCACAAAAATAGGCTATTTTTGCCCCCTGAACCTTTTTTATGGATTTTCCGGCATACATCGTGTACATTGCTCCCATTCTAGCTGTTTGGGCCAGTTTTGCCTTTGCTTTTATTGTACGCCCAAAAAACAACAAGAACATAAAATTGTTGCTGGCCTTTAGTGGGGCTTTCCTTTTATCGTTGACCTTTTTGGAATTGTTGCCCGATGTGTACGAAGGACACGACCCAAAGACCATTGCGCTTTATATTTTGGCCGGTATATTACTTCAGGTGTTTTTAGAGTTTTTCTCCAAAGGTGCAGAACACGGGCATATGCATATCGATATCAAGGAAAATCAATTTCCCTTCCTGCTCTTTTTAAGTTTGTCTATCCATTCCTTGGTCGAAGGGGTTCCCATTCACGGGAATAATTCCATTTTATATGGCATTATTATCCATAAAATTCCGGTTGCCATCATTCTCAGCATATTTTTGATCAATTCCAAAATGAAAATGGGATGGGCCATTCTTTTTATCCTCGTATTTTCATTAATGACTCCTTTGGGCAGTTTCCTGTCTGACCAATTGCCCAAATTACAAGGTTATGGCCATATATTGACCTCTTTAGCCATTGGGGTGTTTTTTCATATTTCTACCATTATTCTTTTTGAAAGTTCTAAAGGACATTCTTTTAATCTGCAAAAATTGTTGGTTATTATCTTGGGCATTGCCAGTGCCTATTTTACCCTCCACGTCTAACAATTAGAGGTATTAAATCTGGTTTTATTCCTCCTGTTTTTGATGTTGCCTATCAATTCATATCCTATCTATGTATTGATAAGTTACATCCATTAATTAGAGACAAATAGTGGGGCTTACTTGGCAGAATGTAGAGTTAGATACTAAAAAATTTATCACTCCGATATTGATCAATTCAGATGGGCAAGGTCGTTATCAAAGTTTAGCCGTAATCCCGGCCTGTTTTTCCTAGAAAAACAACCAACCTATCAATTAGCTGTAGAGAGGGCGAGCTTTTTCGCCCTCTTTTTTATGAGTTGTCACCAAACAATAGAGACACCAAATACCAATGGCTCATGGCCCCACTCAGAACAAAAAGGTGCCATATCAAATGGTTATAAGGTATCCTTTTGATGGCATAAAAAACAATGCCCAAGGTATAAAAGGCTCCTCCAAGCGATAGATAAAACAATCCGGTTGGTGAAAGGTGCTTAACCAAATAGGGGACATCAATGACTATAAGCCAGCCCATAACACCGTAAAGCACCAAGGAAAACACTTCAAACTTACCTGTAAAGAACAGTTTCAGTACGGTTCCGAACAAGGCAATGCCCCAGACCAAAAAAAACAGCAGCCAGCCTTTGGAGGGTAAAAGTACGGTAAGACATACTGGAGTATACGTACCAGCTATCAAATAATAAATACTAATATGGTCCAAAGCTCTGAGCTTTTTCTTCAATCTCGGGTCTTGTACAGAGTGGTATAACGTAGATGCAGTAAATAACAGCACCACGGATATACAATACACCAGAATGCTACCAAAGAGGTAAGGTGTATCACCAATGTCTTTTTGAAGAAGGGTCGTACTCCCCACAAGGGCCAATACAACACCAAGGCCATGCGAATACGCATTCCATTTTTCTTCCCGTAAAGCAGATTCGGATTTGAACGTCAAAAAGAATTATTTGTAGCGTTTGCCATGCTTGATTACCATATCCACATCTTGCAGCAAGCTAATGTACCGCAAAACATCCCCTTTCACCGCAATGATATCGGCATATTTTCCCGGCGTAACCGTCCCCACGTCATCGGCAACTCCCATCCAGAGTGCAGGCCAATAAGTCGCCGAACGAATGGCATACATGGGGTCTATTCCAAATTCGTTGACCCAAACATCCAGTTCGTTCCATGTGGATTGACTGTGAAACTTCATTGGAATTCCACTATCCGTACCAATCAAAAGAACAACACCCGCATCCAACAATTGCTGTACCTTGGTTTGTAAAGTAGGTTTTCGGGACGGTGTTAACTGAAAGTATGGGAGCCTATCTGGGTGCTTAAAACTGTTTTTTATATCAGTGATTACACTATCTGGCAATCCTAAATGCCATGAATCATTATCCAGCTTCTCCTGATTGTCCCTGACATACTCATAATTATAAAGCCCTTCAACAGTGGGGCACCAAAACAAAGGGCCTTTATTCATTTGAGCAGTACGTTCTTCAATCATTTTGATTACATCTTCGGGGTACTTGGGTGCTGAAGACAAGCCAGTATGTTCAAAACAATCCACTCCAACTTCGAGTCCTCTTCTGATTTCTTCAGGTCGATGTCCATGCGCCACTACCTTCAGATTATTCTTATGGGCCTCATCCACCACGGCTTTGAGTTCTTCCATGGTCATTTGATCATGGTCTATCAGTTTAATGACATCAACCCCAGCCTTGGCCAATCTTTTGATTTTCTTTATTCCATCCTCAGGACCGTTCACTCCCCACCGAAAATCTTCGGTCCCAGGATAGGGTTCATGTTGTATAAAAGGTCCTGAAACATATAAAGTAGCTCCGGGAATTTTTCCAGAATTAATAGCATCCCTAACTGCTATGCTTTCCTCTAAAGGGGCGCCCAAATCCCTGGCACTGGTAACCCCGGCCATTAAAAGCTGATGTGCCGAGGAGGGCATGATCACATCTTTGAACAAAGGTGGATAGGTTTTGTCCCAATAGGCATAATCCGCATGACCATTGATCATGGTATGCACATGCATATCCCATAGACCCGGAAGCACACTCATCCCTTCCGTGGACATCACTTCAGCATTGGCCGGAACAGGCAAAGTCTCCACGGTTCCGATGGCTTTGATTCGTTCACCTTCTATAAGTATTACGGAATTTTTGATGGGATCGGAGCCATAGCCGTCAATCAATGTACCCCCAACCAAAGCTTTAAGTTGGTTTTTTTGGGAAAATAATGAAAGGGCAAGAAATAAAAAGCAAGAGGTTAAAATAATTCTTCGCATGCCAGTTTTGTTTTAGCTAAAGATAACGCATAGCATAAAAACAAAAAAGCCCTCTACTTGCGTAAAGGGCTTTGAGGAAGGCGGCGACCTACTCTCCCACCTGGTGTGGCAGTACCATCGGCGCAAACGGGCTTAACTTCCCTGTTCGGAATGGAAAGGGGTGGACCCCGTCGCCATGGCCACCTAGATCTTAATG
>Ga0189276_10125_pt1 | contig 96545 bp, 91 predicted proteins | sample N26A31minimetaG_FD_130321 | JGI IMG/M metagenome (GOLD analysis project Ga0189276, IMG submission 130321) | Marine microbial communities from the Costa Rica Dome - N26 A3-1 mini metaG | ecosystem: Environmental > Aquatic > Marine > Oceanic > Photic zone | place: Costa Rica: the Eastern Pacific... | reverse complement strand
GCGCCGATTACCTTTGAGGCCAGGGTCAGAGAACAGCCAGACTTGAGTACCACTTATAACAGTATGTTTATGACGCCGGAGTAGTGATCTCTGGTCCAGAGCTTTCCGGCTTGCCTGAGATGATCGGGACTTGCTAGGGCTTGTTGAGCTTTCATCTCCACCACTGCTGGCGGCTATTTTTGTGTCTGGCAAGGCGAAAAGCGCGCAGTGTAGTTGTTCTACATAAGCGATTGACAACGCAGCTGGCCACAAAAATAGCCCCAGCCCTGCGGGTTGAGGCTGAAAAAGCGTCACCCGGCGTTGCAAAGCGCTCATGTAGGGTGGCTACACTTCACGCTCTGCGCCTAGTTTGACGCTTTTTCAGTCACAACAGAGGTGGAGATGAAAGTTCAACAAGCCCTGGGGTAGAGCCCGCTTTCACCGCGGGCTTTTTATTAACGGACAGGAACCATGAAATACAATAAATTGGGAACAAGCGATATTGACGTCAGCCGGATTTGTCTGGGCACCATGACCTATGGCGAGCAGAATACCGAGCAGGAAGGACACCAGCAGCTTGATTATGCGCTGGAGCAGGGCGTGAATTTTATTGATACGGCCGAGCTTTATGCGATTCCCCCTCGCGGTGAAACCTACGGTGCCACAGAACGGGTAATCGGCAGCTGGTTGAAAAAACGCGGTCGACGTGATGACATCGTTCTTGCCAGTAAAATTGCCGGTCCTGGACCGGACTGGGTCTCGCATATCCGTGGTGGTCATACCCGCTTTGATACGAGCAATATCAGTCGCGCGCTTGATGATAGTCTGCAGCGACTGCAGACGGATTACCTCGACCTGTATCAACTGCACTGGCCCGAGCGTAAGACCAATTATTTCGGCAAGCTCGGCTATCAGGCTGATGATAGCGAAGCGGCACTGACGCCCGTTTACGAAACTTTGCAGGCGCTGGAAAAAGAAGTACGTGCCGGCAAGATCCGTTACATCGGTCTGTCTAACGAAACGCCCTGGGGCATGATGCAGTTCATATGGATGGCACGCGTGCTCAATTTGCCTGCGATCGTCTCGGTGCAAAACCCATACAGTCTGTTGAACCGGACCTATGAAGTCGGCTGTGCTGAAATCAGCCACCGTGAAGGCGTAGGTTTACTGGCCTATTCACCACTAGGTTTCGGTGTCTTAACTGGAAAGTATCTGGACGCCGAACCGGCAGGTGCCAGACTGACACGCTGGCCGCATTATGCCCGCTACAGCAATGAACAGGCTGTCTCGGCTACCCGTGACTATGTGGAACTGGCCCATCGGCATCAATTGGATCCGGCACAAATGGCATTGGCCTATGTCAACAGCCGCCCTTTCCTTTCAGCCAATATTATTGGCGCCACTGATATGCAGCAGCTCAAAAACAATATTGCCAGCATTGATCTCGACCTCAGTGAGGAAGTGCTGGATGAGATTGAAGCGATTCACCGACGTTATCCCAATCCTTCTCCCTGACTTGCCGGAATAAGCCACCCCTGTATCAGCAAAAAAACTGTGATATGGGTGGCATTTTTAGAGCGATTCCTGTATCTCTTGATTCTGGCGGTTTGACATAAGGAGTTCAGCCCGTCTTCAGTTTCAATGAGGGAGGGAAAACATGCAGAAAACCGGCATGGTCAGACTGTGGACATTGGGTTGCCTGTTGTCATGTTTGACTGCTGCTCGTGCTGATTCCGACCCGTCATCCTCACCGCTTGATCTCAGCCTGCAGGAACTACTTGAGATTGAGGTCACTTCGGTTTCCAGACAATCAGAATCGCTGTCCAGCGCTGCTGCTGCCATTTATGTCATCACTGGTGAGGAGATTCGCCAGCATGGCTTCCAGTCTATTCCTCAGGCTCTGAGAGACGTGCCGGGATTGCATGTCGCCCAGATTGACTCTCAGAAATGGGCTGTGAGCAGCCGTGGATTTAACGGCCGTTATAACAACAAGATGCTGGTGCTGATAGACGGACGCAGCGTTTACTCCCCGGAATTTTCCGGCGTCTACTGGGAAACTCAGGACACGCTGATGGCCGATATCGACCGGATTGAAGTGATTCGCGGACCGGGCGCGGCAATCTGGGGTGCCAATGCCGTTAATGGCGTCATTAACATTATGACCAGACACAGCGCCGATACGCTGGGCGGCTATGCTGAACTCGGGGCGGGTAATTATCAACAGGCTTTTACCGGTTTCCGTTACGGTCGCCGTCTGGCATCGGGATTGACGGGGCGCGCTTATGTGAAGGCCTTCAAGCGCGATGATCTGGACTTTGATTCAGCTGATGCCAGTCCCGCTACAGCTTCCCTTATCAAGCAATCTGGTACCGACAACGACTGGTGGAAGCAGCAGATGGGAGGGCGACTGGATATGAGTCTGGGGCCTGCCTCCACGCTGACCCTGAGTGGTGCAGCTTATGACAGCATGATGAATCAGTCTGTCACAGTACCGACATTGACAACGCCCTATATCGATTACCCCAATATTAATAGCGAGTCCCGTGGCTGGCATGTTCTCGGCGATTACACCCGGGCACTGGCTGCCGATTCACAACTGAACATGAAGGCTTATTTTGATCATGCCAAGCGCGATGAATCTTTCTTCGGTTTCAGCCGCGATACGATAGATATTGAACTGTCCCATCATGTTGAGCTTGGACAACGGCATGAATTGTTATGGGGGGTGGGGTACCGACATATCAATAACGAGCTGGATACCAATCAATCGGTCATAGATGCTCAGGGCAGTAATGAGAGCACCAACCTCTGGAGCGTGTTTGTTCAGGATCAGATCACACTGCAACCAGATAGCTTATGGCTGACACTGGCAACACGCTTTGAGCATCATTCTTATACCGATTTCGAATGGCAACCGACCATCAGGCTCAGCTGGCAGCCATGGGAACGGCACCGTTTCTGGACCGCTTTATCGCGGGCAGTGAGAACTCCCTCACAGGCTGAGAATGAATATCTTATCAATGTCGGCAATCTGGCGCCGATGTCAGAATTCAATCCAACCGCTTTTGTTAACCGGCTCATACTGCAGGGTAATTCAGACTATGACTCCGAGGTCGTCAAAAGCATCGAGGCCGGCTACCGATATGCCAGTGGCAATCAGTTCAGTCTGGATACGGCGATTTTTTATAATGACTATGATGATTTACGCAGCAGCAGTATAAGCAATACTGATTTCTCAACTTTGCCAGCTTATCTGACTACCCAGTCAGCCTTTGACAACGACGGCCACGGTCATAACTACGGCCTGGAACTGTCGGCTAACTGGTTACTGAGCGAAAAGCTGAAACTCCGGCTCAACTATACCTATATCGAGAGTAATTTCAGTGATGGCCAACCTCAGAACACAGATGCACCGGAGCAGCTTGTCTCACTGATGGTCAACTGGCGGATTGCCCGTGATCTGGATATGACTGCAAGCTGGCGTTATGTGGACACCAGCCAATCGATTGATCCTGTCCAGGTGGATAAGCAGACAGTTGATGCTTATCAGGGTGTGGATTTGGGTATTAACTGGCAGTTGACACCCAAACTGAAACTGTCCGCTTTTGCACGAAACCTGTTTTACGGCTCTCATGTTGAGTACAAAGCCGAGCTGTTTTCCATTCCTTACCGGGTGGAACCCAGTTTCTTTGGCCGACTGACCTTGGAGTATTAAGGCATTGAACAGGCATAAAATAAAAATTTTCCTGCTAATGATCTTAATGCTGAGCCATAGTGCTCAGACAGCGGTTGCTGTAGCTGACCCACCGGATCCGCGTTCTCTGATCGCTGCACTCAACTACAATTTTGCTAAATATGCGGACTGGCCCGGTGAAGCGCATGCCGAGTCGATTGACTTATGCTATTTCACTGATTCGTTTAAAAACAGTTTTACCGAACTGCACGACAAGGCGATATTCGATAAGCCGGTCAGCACCCGACAGATCAACGATGTTGAGCAGACAGGTCGATGTCACCTGGTGTACATTGACCGCAGTGAACGGCGTATTCTGCAGCGCTTGTTTGTCTATCTGCGTGACAAGCCTGTGCTGACAGTTTCCGATATTGCCGGGTTTGTTGATGATGGCGGCATGATAGAAATCATCCAGCGCGACAATAAATTCCGCTTTAAAGTGAATATGTCGAAAATGCAGTCATCCAATCTGAAAATGAGCTCTCAGGTGTTGAAGCTGGCAGTGGAAGTTAAATGAAATGGATTAAGACGCTCAAGTTTCGTTTGATTATGACCATGATGGGGCTGGTGCTGCTGACTATTCTCATTATTTCTATCTCGATTATCAGCAACCAGCGCCAGGCTATTGAGAAACAGGCACGTCAGGACTCGACAGCGCTCGCGGAGTTATTGGTGACCAATACCCTGACCTCCGTTTTGTTCGATGATGCCTCCTCGGCACGACAAACCCTGGAGGCATTACGCATAAGACAGGATATCAGTCAGGTCAGTATCTTTGATGATCGTGCTCGCCTGTTTGCAAGCTATCAAAATGACAACAGCCGGAGTCTGCCTGACACCGATTCACTTCGACGGGGGATGCGTACCCGTGAGCCCGTTTTTATCGAGAATGAGGATGGGCTGCACGTGATAATGCCAATGATCAGTCACGGTGAGGTGATTGGGACATTGTATCTACTGGATAATCTGGCTGCACTAAGATCGCAATTATCTGAGTTTTATCGTGTCGTGGCTCTGACAGCGGTACTGGCATTTTTTGCCAGTTTGCTGGCAATGTTGTGGCTGGTGTCATTGTTTACCAAGCCGATGAATGAAATGCTGGCGACGATACGGGATATTACCATCCACCGTGATTACAAACGCCGTGCACCGAAAGCTGTCACTGTTGAATTCAATCAGCTGGCCGATAGCTTTAATCAGATGATCAGTGAGATCGAACGGCGTGGTGAGCAGCTTGAAACCATCAATGCGGAACTGGAACAGCGGGTTCAGGCCAGAACGGAAGCACTGGAAACTGCTCTGGAGCTGGCGAATGAAGCCAACCACGCCAAGTCACAATTTCTGGCGATGATGAGTCATGAAGTCAGAACGCCGCTCAATGGTGTGATTGGTTTTGCCGAGTTGTTGAAACTCAATGATCTGGATAACGAAGCCCGGGAGAATGTACAACTGCTCAATGATTCTGCTCAGGCTCTTCTGGCCTTGCTCAATCAGATCCTCGATTTTTCCAAGTTGGATGCGGATAAGGTCGAACTGGAAAAACAGCAAATGAACATGGCTGGCTTTATGAAGTCAGTGGTGGAAACCAATCGTGCCAAAGCAGAGCGGAAAGGGCTTGAACTGGAGTTGAGCCTGCAGGAATGCAATGCGGATTTCCAAGGTGACCCACTGCGTTTACGCCAGGTACTTAATAATCTTCTAGACAATGCGATCAAGTTTACCGATAAAGGCACTGTAAAAGTCAGCCTGGTTGCCGAGCAGACGGAAACGGAAAGCTGGCTGAATTTTGAAGTTGAAGATACCGGTACGGGTATCGCTGAAAGCAAACTGCAGTCGATATTTTCTCCCTTTGCACAGGCAGATAGTTCGGTCACCCGGCAATATGGCGGAACGGGTCTTGGGCTGGCCATCTGCGCTCAGTTGATCAAACTGATGAAAGGCCATTACGGGGTCAGAAGTGAAGAAAAGCAGGGCAGTGTGTTCTGGTTCAAAATACCGATGCAAGCACTGGATGCGGCTGAGCCACCTAAAAAGTTGCAAACAAAGCCTGCCAGGACTGGGAAGGCCAGTGGCAACCTGATTTTGCTGGCTGAGGATAATGAAATTAATCAGTCAGTCGCTGCGGGCATGCTGGAAAATTTCGGTTGCCGTGTGGTTATCGTCAGTAACGGGCTTGAGGCGGTTAATGAATGCAACAAAGCGCGTTATGACCTGATTCTGATGGATTATCATATGCCCCGGATGGGCGGACTGGAAGCCACTGCACTGATCCGCGACAGTACCGGCCAGGGGCTCAACAGCCAAACACCTATAGTGGCGCTGACGGCCGATATTCAGGATGGCGTTGAAGCTGATTTTCGTCATGCCGGTGCCGATGATTTTCTCATTAAACCTTTCAGTCTGGAGCAGTTGAGTGACATTGTCGGCCGTTGGCTCCATAAAACTGAGGCCGAGACTAAACACACACCAATCATCGACGAGGCAGTACTGGATGAAATCAGAAGGATGTCAGGTGCTGAGGCACCGGCGCTGATTAATAATATAGTCGAGTTATACCTGCAACAAACACCGGATTTGATTGATGATATTCAGCATGGTGCCCGTAATGGTGATGCAGATCGGGTTTTCCGGGCGGCCCATGCACTGAAATCCAGTTCCGCCAATATCGGTGCTGTCAGGGTCAGTGAAATTGCCCGCCAGCTTGAAAAACTGGGTCGACATAACCGGGTTGACCATGTTCGCCCACATCTGGATACACTGTTGGAAAGCTACGAACAAGCCAGGCTCGACCTCAAGAGCCGGTTGGGAGATATTTAAGTGGAGGAAGCGGCGAGAAAATCAGTCGTTCTGATCGTGGATGATGATCCCGTGACCCGGATGCTGATGCGACAATCGCTGAGAACGATTGAGCTTGATATTCACGAGGCCAGTAATGGTCTTGAGGCCCTTGCCGCGTTTAATCAATACAACCCCGATATGACGCTGCTGGATGTGTCGATGCCGGGCATGGATGGGTTTGAATGCTGCCAGAAATTACGGCAGCTGCCCCGCGGGCAGGACTGTGCGATCGTGATGGTCACCTCGCTGGACGAGGTCGAGGATATTGAGCAGGCGTTTCAGGTCGGGGCCACGGATTTTATGACCAAGCCGCTTAAATGGCCTTTATTCAATCACCGCGTCAAATACATTCTCAAGGCCAACCGAACCCTCCAGGAACTCAGCCTGAACAAAAATAAGCTGGCCAAGGCACAGTCAATCGCTCATCTGGTTTACTGGGAGTGGGATTATCAGTCTGAGTATATCGACTGCTCCGCGGATATGTTCGATATGCTGGGGCTGCCAAGGCAGGGCAAGCTGACACTGAAACGTTTGCTGGCTTTAATACATCCTGATGATCGCAGTCGTTTTATGAGAACCGTGCGGCTGGCGATAAAGGATAAAAAGCCCTATGACATTGAATATCGCGTGCAGCGTCCTGACGGTCATATGTTGTTTGTCAACGAAAAGACCGACATCAATTTCGAATTCGGCCAGTGGCGTATTGTCGGTACCTTGCATGATATTACCGCGCTCAAACAGTCAGAACAGGAAATCACTTACTACGCTTACTATGACACGCTGACTGACCTGCCCAACCGGCGTTTATTTATCGAACAACTGGAAACGACGATTGCCAGCGCCCGACGTCATCAGCGGCGCTTTACCCTGATGTTCCTGGATTTGGACCGTTTCAAACACGTTAATGACACCTACGGCCATCATGTCGGCGATGAGTTATTGTGTCAGGCTTCTGCCAGAATTCGTGAATGCGTCCGTGATTCGGATCTGGTGGCCAAACTCAGTTTGGAAAGTGACAATCGCGTTGCCCGCCTGGCCGGTGATGAGTTCACTGTACTGCTGGATGACGTAGATAAAGTCGATGATATCGCCGATATTGCCAACCGCCTTATTGAGACATTCTCCCAGCCCTTTGTGATTGGTGATACACCGCTTTATGTCACTGTCAGTATCGGCATTACGGTATTCCCGACAGATGGCCATAACGTCCAGGTATTGCTCCAGCATGCGGATGTGGCGATGTATCATGCCAAGCAAGTGGGGCGAAATAATTACCAGTTCTTCTCCGAGAGCATGAATAACTATCTCAAGCTCAGAATGGAGATGGAACATGATCTGCGTATCGCGCTTAAAGAGCAGCAGTTCGAACTCTATTATCAACCTCAGTATCATGCCCGCAGCGAGAAGATAGTCGGTTTCGAGGCTTTGCTGCGCTGGCGCCACCCGGTAAAAGGATTACTGACGCCGGACAGTTTTATCGATATCGCCGAGTCCACCGGTTTAATTCTGCCGATTGGGGACTGGGTCCTGATGCAGGCCTGTCAGCAGGTGCGTCAGTGGCAAGTGGATCTGGGTTGCGCGTACCGGGTGGCAATTAATCTCTCAGCGCTCCAGTTTAATCAGAACTATCTGCCTGAACGGGTGAGGAAAACACTGGAACAAACCCAGTTACCTGCAGAAACTCTGGAACTGGAAATTACCGAAACGGCGATGCTGCGTGATGTGGCCGAGACCATCCCTTTACTGTTTGCACTGAAGAAAACCGGGGTTCGCCTGGCGATAGATGATTTCGGTACCGGGTATTCCTCGATGAGTTATCTAAAGAATTTCCCGATTGATACGCTGAAAATTGATCGTTCTTTTGTTGAGGATATTGTGTTTAATCGCAAAGATGCTGCTATTGCACAAACCATTGTGCAGTTAGCCAATAATCTCAATTTATCGACGATTGCTGAAGGCGTGGAAACTCAGGCGCAGGCTGAGCTGTTGTTAAAGATGGGCTGTGAAGAGTTTCAGGGTTTTTATTTCAATAGACCGATGCCGGTTGCCAAGGTCAGCGAATTACTGACCCGGGCTTGAAGTGTATCAATCATCATCCGCATAGGCAGCGTGCTTTTCGACCACGGTATCCTGACGGTCAAGCAAGCCGATATCGAGCACCGGTGATGCGTCGATATGCTGTGCATCCATCATCTGCGCTACCCGTTTGAGTGCGGAGATAATCATGGTCTGCTCCCATTCCTGTAAATCACCGAACTGGCGGGTAAACTGCTCCTGCAGTGGAATAGGGGCGTTTTTCAGGATCTCCAGCGCCGCATCAGTCAGATAGGCGTGCACTTTACGTTTATCGGTTTCAGAACGTTGCCGGTAAACCAGTTTTCGTTTTTCCAGCCGATCCAGAATCGTGGTTACGGTGGCCTGACTCAGACTGACCTCCTGTGCCAGTTCACCAATGGTGATCTGACCCTTATCGCGCAGGGTCTGTAATAGTAATATCTGGGGCGCGGTGAGGCTGGTGGTCTTGGCGAGGTATTTAGAGTGCAGATCAGTGGCCCGGATAACCCGGCGCAGCGCAATCAACACTTCTTCAATCTGGTTCAACAGGTGATCCTTTTGTTCTTTATTCAGATCGAGATTATAAACCGCGTCCAGATTTAAGCCGATAGTTTTACTCATAATTTTCCAATTCGTTAATGCAACGCTCGAAGTCCGTCAGAATCAGCAGCTGATCATCATGATTAATCGTGCCTTTGACGGGGCTGGTGGTATGGTTGCGATCGACCGGCATCATATCGTCGTTAGCAAGCAGGCTGATTTTCTCAACCTCATCGACTGTGATACCCACCAGACCGGCACTGGTCTCCAGAACAATAATGTGTTCACTGTCTCTGGATGCCTGGTTCAGTCCCAGTAAATGCTTGCTGGAGACTATTGTGACGATTTCCCCTCTGACATTAAGGACGCCCTCAACACAGGATTGCGAGCCCGGCACGGGGACCGGTGCCAGATAGTCCAGAATTTCCCTGACCTGGTTGACCGGGTGAGCGTAGGTTTCTTCCTCTATCTGGAAGCATAACCACTGTTCTTTATGTAATTGTTCTGACATCTATAGTAAATACGGTTCATTGTTAGGACTGGACTTTTTATTTGTTTAGTGTACTATATATTTAGACGTCTAAACAACTCGGCATCAAACTTGCCGGGCTACTGCAATAGTTTTCAATATCAATATGTTGAATTTGTTTATTCGTTTTTTTTCTGAATTTAAATCAATAGATGTATAAATAAATAGAGTTATTTATAAAATGAATCTCGCACAAGCTGACGCTGCCCCGATTACTTTGCGTGCCCCTGCGGCCGAAGACGGTGCCGCGGTGTACGAACTCATCGCCCAGTGTCCACCACTGGATACCAACTCCATGTATTGCAATCTGCTTCAGTGCACCCATTTCTCCGCCACTTCAGTGGCCGCAGAAAAAGACGGTGAAATTGTTGGGTTTATCTCCGGTTACATTCAGCCGGATGACACCGACACACTGTTTATCTGGCAGGTTGCTGTCGGTGAAAAAGCCCGTGGACAGGGCCTGGCCGGTCGCATGCTGCGCGACATTCTGTCGCGGCAACAGGAAGGTCAGATTAAATTTATCGAAACCACTATTACCCCGGATAACCGGGCGTCATGGGCATTATTTGAAAGTCTGGCAAACAAACTGGGTGCAGAGCTCAATCACACAGTGATGTTTGATCGCCAGCAACATTTTGCCGGCCAGCACGAAACGGAAATGCTGGTCAGAATCGGTCCCATCCAATAAGACTTGCATGACAGCAATCGGGCACCGACAAACCATTATCAGGAGACATCAAAACCATGAAAATTTTTGAGGAAATTGAATCGGAAGTTCGTTCATACGCGCGATCTTTCCCACGCATTTTTAACCGTGCCAAGGATGAGTACGTTTATGATGAAGAGGGCAACGCCTATCTGGACTTCCTGGCAGGCGCCGGTTCACTCAACTATGGCCACAATAATGCCCATTTTAAGGGCAAGCTGCTTGAATACATTGAAAACGACGGTATTACCCAGGGCCTGGATCTGCACACCCGTGCCAAAGGTGAGTTCCTGGAAAGTTTCAATGAAAATATTCTGAAGCCGCGTAATCTTGATTACATCGTTATGTTTACCGGTCCGACCGGTACCAATGCGGTGGAAGCGGCACTGAAGACCGCACGTAAGTACACCGGCCGTGAAAATGTGATTTCATTCACCAACGGTTGGCACGGTCAGACACTGGGTGCACTGGCAGTGACCGGTAACGGTCATCACCGCGGTGGTGCGGGCATCAGCCTGCCTGGCGCAACCCGTATGCCTTATGACGGTTACATGGGTGATGATGTCGATACGACCAATTATCTGGACAAAGTCCTGTCTGACTCAAGCAGTGGTGTCGATAAGCCTGCAGCGGTTATTGTCGAAACTGTACAGGGTGAAGGCGGTATCAATGCCTGCTCGATGACTTGGTTGAAGAGTCTGTCAGAAGTTTGCAAGAAACACGATGTACTGCTGATTATCGATGATATTCAGGCGGGTTGTGGCCGAACGGGTACTTTCTTCAGTTTTGAAGAAGCCGGTATTTATCCAGATATCGTAACGGTGTCCAAATCACTGAGTGGTTACGGTCTGCCATTTGCCATCGTGTTAATGAAACCGGAACTTGACCAGTGGAAACCGGGTGAGCATAACGGTACTTTCCGTGGTAACAACCCGGCATTTATCACTGCCAAAGCAGCGATCGACCATTACTGGAAAGATGACAAATTTGCCAAGGAAGTTCAGGCAAAAGGTGATTACATCGCCCAGCGTGTCGACAAGATTGTTGAGAAATACGGTGAAGGTAACTTCAACTCGCACGGTCGCGGTATGTTCCGTGGTATCAACTGTGTCAGCGGTGAGTTGGCCAGCGCGATAACACATAGCGCATTCCAGAAAGGTCTGATCATTGAAACCAGTGGTACGGAAGACCATGTCGTTAAATTCCTGTGTCCACTGACAATTACTCAGGAAAATCTGGAAAAAGGTATCAATATTCTGGAAGAAGCCATTCGCGAAATCTGTGATAAAGCAGATTCGATTCCTGAAGAAAAAGACTACTTTGAAGGCGATTACTCCGTCAGCGAAGAAGTCGAGAAGATGGCTCGTCCTTAAGAATGATTGCCCGGGCGGGGGCCAATGTCTCCCGCCCCCATCCTTTTTCATATAGATAATCAACTTTAAGAGGAATAAACATGCTCGTCAGACAACTTCAGGATGCAGAGAGAACCACCCGTAAGATCTATGATCCCAAGGGTAACTGGGACAGTACCCGTCTGCTGCTGAAAGACGACAATATGGGATATTCATTCCATATCACCACGATTTATGAAGGTGCTGATTTTCAGATGCATTATCAGAACCATCTGGAATCGGTTTACTGCATCAGTGGCGAAGGCGAAGTAGAAACCCTGGATGACGGGAAAAAATATCCCATCAGCCCTGGCACGCTTTATAACCTCGATAAGCACGACCGCCATACCCTGCGTGCTTTCAAAGAGTTAAAGCTGGCTTGTGTCTTCAACCCGCCATTGATTGGTAACGAAGTCCACAACAAAGATGGCGCTTATGAACTGACGGCGGATGCTATCGCCGACTGAGCCAGAGCCGCATTAATACGGGCTAAACCCGACGACCGGTCAGCAATGACGCTGTCCGGTCGCATGATCTGTCGGGTCATCAACAAAAGGATAACCAGAGAGAAAATAATGAGTTTTCACACGGTAGAAAAAATCGGCGGCACGTCAATGAGCGATTATGAGGCAGTGCGCGATAATATTATTCTCAAACCGGTACATAACGACTCAATCTACAACCGAATTTTTGTGGTCTCTGCCTACGGCGGCATGACCGACATGCTGCTTGAACATAAAAAAAGCGGGCAGCCGGGTGTCTATGGCCTGTTTGCGAATGGTGAAGAGGATGACAGCTGGCGCGATGCCTTGCATCAACTCAAGCAGAAAATGTTTGATATCAATGCCAGCTTTTACAAGAAAAAAGCCAACCTTGAGCGTGCCAATAACTTTATCGGTGAGCGGTTGGATGACGCCGAGCGTTGTCTGGCGGATCTGCACCGACTTTGCCAACATGGTCATTTCGAGCTGGATATGCACCTGGAAACGGTGCGTGAAATGCTGGCCAGTATTGGTGAAGCTCACAGTGCCTGGAACACGGCACAACTGCTCCAGCGAGATGGCATCGATGCCAAATTTGTCGACTTAACAGCTTGGCAGACAGATAAACACATTCCATTGGATGAACGCATCAAACGCGCATTTGCTGAAATCGACTTAGGTAAACAACTGCCTATTGTGACCGGCTATGCTCACAGCGATGATGGTCTGATGTCGACGTTCGACAGAGGCTATAGCGAAATGACCTTCAGCCGCATTGCGGTATTGACGGAAGCCAATGAAGCGATCATTCACAAAGAGTTTCACTTGAGCAGTGCTGACCCACGTCTGGTAGGCGAAGATAATGCAGTTCCCATCGGCCGTACCAATTATGATGTGGCTGATCAGCTTGCTAATCTGGGTATGGAAGCGATTCATCCCAAGGCTGCGAAAGGGCTGCGCCGCAATGACATCCCATTGCGTGTACGTAATACCTTTGAGCCGGAGCATGCCGGCACCCTGATCACCGGTGACTATGTCAGTGTGGACCCTTGTGTGGAGATCATTGCCGGTTGTAAAGGCGTCTATGCATTTGAATTGTTTGATCAGGATATGGCAGGCAATATTGCTGATTATGATCGTGAGATTCTGGCGATGATCCGCCGCTTCAAGGCGCATATCATTTCCAAGGATATCAACGCCAATACCATCACCCATTACCTGTCCACCAACCTGAAAACTATCAAGCGTATTCGTAATGCGCTGGAAGAACGCTTTGCCGATGCTGAAATTAATCAGCAAAAGGTTGCTATCGTCTCGGCGATTGGCAGCGACATGAAAATTCCAGGTATCCTGGCGAAAACGGTAGGCTCGCTGGCCAGAGAGAATATCTCCGTGCTGGCTATGCACCAGTCTATGCGTCAGGTCGATATGCAGTTTATTATTGATGAAGGCGATTATGACAACGCCATCAAAAGTCTGCATAGTGTACTGGTTGAAATTCATGATCACGGTAAAGCCATATGTCTCGCATCCTGATTGCGATATGTCTCAGCCTGTTGCCGTTTCAGCTAATTGCTGCTGAAACGGCTGAACAGGTTCAAATGGAAGCGCAGGTAGAGCGGTTAGAAGAGCCGCTCTACAGCCCGTTTATTGAGCGTTACGTGCTCGATGAGCTGAAATCCCTACGCACTGAAATAGCCGCTAACCGGGCTGAATTGATCCAGATGATGGTTGACCGCGAATTGTCTGCCGTCGATAAAGCGGTCAGTTACGCTACTAATACAGTGACCTATTTCTTCTATCTGATTGCCGCAGCCTCTTCGATTCTGGTTCTCGTCGGCTGGTCTTCAATTCGAGAAATCAAAGAGCGTGTGCATACTTTGGCGGACCAGGAAATCAACAGTCTGGTGACTGAGTATGAACAGCGTCTGCGTGCTATCGAGCAGCAGCTGAGTAAAGAAACCCAGCAGATTGAAGAGAATCGGGAAAAAATCGAGCGTACGCAGGAAGTCCAGTCGCTGTGGTTGCGGGCCGGTCAGGAAACCAATCCCGCCAATAAAATCGCTGTTTATGATCAGATCATGGCGATTCGTCCCTACGATACTGAAGCGCTTACATACAAAGCCGACGCGGTACTGGAAATTTCCGAACCACAATGGGCGATCAATCTTTGTCATCAGGCTCTGGAGTCCGACCCGGAGAATGGTCATGCTTTCTATCAACTTGCCTGTGCGCATACAGCGCTGGCTCAACATGATGAAGCAGTACATTATCTGCAGCGCGCTGTCAGCTGCAGTGAGACTTATCGTGAGCAAAGCCAGAACGACCCGGCCTTGGCGCCGCTGCAGTCCTACCCCGGTATTGAAGACATACTCAAACCTGGCAACGATAGCTAAGCTAGCGTCCCAGCCAGGTTTGAAAGAAGGTAAATCATGGTCTGGAGTTTTCTTGCTTTTCTGGCCGTTTTTGTTGCTATCGGCGTCAGTTCGGTATTACGCAGCCGCGGCACAAAGAAAGATTATTATCTGGCCAGTAGTGACGTTCCACCAAGCCTGGTCGGTTTATCAGCAGTAGCCACCAATAACAGTGGTTACATGTTTATTGGTGTCATCGGCTACACCTATGCCACCGGTTTTGCCGCAGTCTGGCTGATGGTGTCCTGGATTATCGGCGACTTCATCGCCTCCACCTTTATCCATTCACGTTTGCGCCAGGCCACGCAGGATACTTCACAGCCAAGCTACGCCGGCGTATTAAGCAACTGGTATGGACAACATGACCGCCTTTTGCAGCGACTGATCGCGCTCATTTCTCTTGTTTTTCTTATGGCTTATGCCGGCGCCCAGCTGGTCGCAGGCAGTAAAGCCCTGCATGTATTACTCGACTGGCCTTATTACGCCGGCGCGGTCATGGGCGCCATTATGGTGGCTTTGTATTGTATGGCCGGCGGTATCCGGGCGTCTATCTGGACTGATGCGGCGCAATCGGTAGTAATGATCATTGCGATGGCGGTGATGCTGGTGATTGCCACAATGTCTCTGGGGGGGCTAGATGGCGCAATCCATGAGATGGACAAGGTTGACGGATTTCTCGACCTTTTCCCCGATGATTTGATATTGCCTGGGATTGCCGGTGGCGTGATGTTCGCCCTGGGTTGGATGTTTGCGGGCTTTTCTGTCATCGGGCAGCCGCACGTCATGATACGGTTTATGGCCCTTGCAGAATCAGGACGAATGGTGCGTGCCCGCATCTGGTATTACCTCTGGTTCACCGCCTTTTATTTTATGTCGACCGGGGTCGGTTTGTTATCCCGGGTCTATCTGGGTGGAGATCCGGCCGGCTTTGATGCGGAACTGGCGCTACCGACTATGGCGATGGAGTTGTTGCCTCCGGTGTTTGTCGGTCTGGTGCTGGCGGGTATTTTTGCTGCCACTATGTCGACGGCTGATTCATTGGTACTTAACTGTTCAGCTGCCGTCACTCACGATTTGTTGCCGCGTGGCATTGAAAACACGCTGTATCTCAAACTGACGACCATCGCCATCGTCTTTATTGCATTAATCTGGGCATTGACGGCTTCGGATAGTGTTTTCAGTCTGGTGATTTTTGCCTGGTCCGGTCTGGCCAGTGCCTTTGCCCCACTATTGATAATGTTATCGCTGGGCTTCAAACCCGGCCAGCGACTCAGTGTGATCGCCATGCTGGTCGGCCTCGCGGTGGCACTGAGCTGGCGCTTTGCTGGCTGGCACACAGCGGTATATGAAGGGCTACCGGGCATTATGAGTGGTCTGATTATTCTCGCGTCTGTACTCTGGTGGCGAGGCAATCAAAAAGCAGCTGTCAGAACCGAGTAGACCCGGATGATTGCTGAGTTAGAACGTTTTCTTCAACAACTGGCTGCCTCACTCTGGGGCCTGCCACTGGTCATTTTACTGGTTGGCGGTGGGCTTTTCTTTCTGCTTTACTCGCGTTTTCTGCCTTATCGTTATCTTGGCGAAAGTTTTCGTTTGCTGTTCCGCAAGAAGGATGAGGATGATCCCGGGCAGCTTTCTCATTTCCAGTCCCTGAGCACTGCCCTGTCGGGCACCTTAGGCATGGGTAATGTGTCGGGCGTGGCTATTGCCATTGCGATTGGCGGACCCGGTGCGGTGTTCTGGATGTGGGGCAGCGCGCTGGTGGGGATAGCCACTAAATTTTACACCTGCACGCTGGCCGTCATGTATCGGGGACGTGACACTGAAGGCCAGTGGCAGGGCGGGCCGATGTATGTCATACGTGAGGGGATGGGAAAATCCTGGCGACCACTGGCTTATTTCTTCGCAGTCGCCGGCCTTTTAGGCACCATGCCTATTTTTCAGGTCAATCAACTGGTTCAGGTGGTTCGAGATACGATTGCAATCCCGGCTGGTATGACTGAGCCCGGCGCCCACTTCAACTTTGATTTGGGGCTGGGACTGCTATTAGCGGTGCTGGTGCTGATTGTTGGTTTAGGTCGGTTGCCACGGCTGGGTCAGGTCACCGGCATACTGGTACCCAGCATGGTGGTGATTTATATGATGCTGACCGGTTCTGTTCTACTCAACCATGCTGGGGCAGTGCCCGCCGCGCTGCAACTTATCGTCCATGATGCTTTCAGCGGTCAGGCGATGGCAGGCGGGGTGGTTGGCGCGGTTATTGTGACCGGCATACAGCGTGCAGCATTTTCAAATGAAGCCGGTATCGGTACTGAAGCCATGGCGCATGGCGCAGCGAAAACCCGGGAGCCGGTTCGTGAGGGCATGGTCGCGATGATGGGGCCGGTGATTGATACCCTGATTGTCTGCACCTGTACTGCGCTGGTGATCTTGATCAGCGGGGTCTGGCAGAGCACTGATCATGATGGCATTACCATGACAGCCATGGCTTTTAAAGCCCTTTTTCCTCAGGGTAGTGCGCTGATAGTGGCCCTGGTCGTGACCATGCTCAGCCTGAGTACCGTGTTTACATTCTGGTATTACGGCAGTAAATGTCTGGGCTTTCTCGTCGGTGCCGAATACCAGCATCGCTATATCTGGATCTATATTTTGCTGGTCGTATTGGGCGCTGTTGCCTCATTACAGATGGTCGTCAGTCTGGTTGATTCGATGTATGCCTTGATGGCGATCCCGACCATGACAGCGGCACTGATTCTGGCTCCACGGGTCAATCAGGCTGCCCGTGCTTATGTTTCACAGAAATCTTTGGATTAGCTTCCAGGTTCAAGCAGTGCTTGCTTGAGCTTGTTATTAAAAGGTTTGTCGCCAAACCAGATTTGATAATAGCGCTGCCCCAGTGTGGCTGAAGCATGTTGGCTGACAAGGCGATTGTTTTTGAACAATGACAGTCCATCCTGATTGCGACGAATGTCATAACGGTCACCTTCAGCAACAGATTCATAGCCCATATTGAACTGAGTCAGCTCCTGTTCGATCTGCATGAACTCTGCTGCGGATAAGTTACGCTCAAGTAAGGTTTCAGCTGCTTCAATAAAGTCTTCGGCAGCAATATTACGATGATAGATAAATGACAGCTGTAAGTCAGCTGTTAAGGCCGGCAGTTGAGCACAGTCACTGCTGTAAAGTGCTGCATCCGCCACCTCTATAAATGTCATCACTGAGATTTCAGTCTGGCTGCATTTTGCGAGCTGACCGTGTTCAGTCTGTATGTGACTTGAGAAAGTCTCAGCCAGGCTGTGCTGTGTAAACAACATAGTAAGAAAAAAACAGGTAGTACGAATCATAGCTGGTCTCCGGCAGTTCAAAATTGTATGGTGTGCAACTTACCCTGTTCTTTAGTTATTTTTCAGGTACGATAATTGTGTCGCCAATCATCGTGAAATCGGGGTGAAGCCGCATTATTACTGCTTTCACATCAAATTCACATTTTGCGCTCTAGTCTGTGCCAAACACTTTGAGAGTGGCTATGCGAGCGTTACGTTACTGGTTCGACAGCAATCTGCAGGCTCAGGATAATTATGCTGACCGGGCAGGCATCGACTGGCTGAGAATCATTCCTTTTATCGGACTTCATCTTGGTTGTTTTGCTGTGATCTGGGTTGGAATATCCCCATTCGCAGTAGCAACAGCAGTGGCTCTATATCTGCTGCGCATGTTTGCCATCACCGCTTTTTATCATCGATATTTTGCCCACAAGTCCTTTAAAACCTCTCGCTGGTTACAGTTCCTGTTTGCCCTGATCGGTGCCAGCGCCACCCAGCGTGGTCCATTGTGGTGGGCTGCTCATCATCGTCAACATCACCGCCATGCTGATAAAAACAACGATCCGCATTCACCCAGACAGGGTTTTATCTGGAGCCATATGGGCTGGTTTCTAAGCAGAAAATATTTCAAAGCTGATCTCAGCCTGGTCCCGGAATTGCTGCGTTTTCCAGAGCTGCGCTGGCTTGACCGTTACGATATTGTCGTACCGGTCTTGCTCGCTGTTCTGCTCTATGTCACAGGTGAAGTTCTGGCAGCCTGGCAGCCAGCGTTAAATACCAGTGGCTGGCAATTAGTCGTCTGGGGCTATTTTATTTCCACTGTGGTGCTGATCCATGCCACCTTACTGATCAACTCGCTGGCACATCGGGTCGGGAGCCGACGTTATCCAACCCGGGATGACAGCCGTAATAACTTCTGGCTGGCCCTGCTGACGCTGGGCGAGGGCTGGCATAACAATCATCATTACCATGCCGCGTCAGCCAGGCAGGGATTTTACTGGTGGGAAATCGATATCAGTTTTTACTTGCTCTGGTGTTTGGAAAAAGCGGGATTGATCTGGGATGTGCGCAGTATTGCAAAAGAAAAACGTGATGCACACTCAATCAGCAGGGAGGCGGCTCAATGAGAGTTGCTATGGTCGGCGCGGGCATCTCCGGATTAACCGCTGCCTGGTATCTTGCCAGTGATGGGCAGGCTGAGGTGACAGTATTTGAAGCCAATGATTACATCGGCGGACATACGGATACCCACCAGATCGATGTGCTGGGCAAACATTGGTCAGTCGACAGCGGTTTCATCGTATTCAACCGTATGAACTATCCTCATTTCTGTGAGTTACTGGAAGGGCTGGGCGTTGAGTCTGAAGCGACTGAGATGAGTTTCAGTGTACATAACAGCAGCACCGGGCTGGAATATAACGCGACCAGTCTTAACAAACTGTTCTGCCAGCGAAAAAACCTGCTTAACCCGCGTTTTTACCGGATGATTGCTGATCTGCTGCGCTTTTACCGCGAGGCACCGTCTGTCCTGGATGAAGCTGATAATCGACAGACCCTGGGAGAGTATCTGAACGCGAATGGTTACAGTGAGATTTTCATCAACGACCATCTGCTGCCCATGGCCTGTGCGCTCTGGTCCGGCCCCGGTGACAGCCTGATAAACATGCCGGTGCGATATCTGGTGGCATTTATGAGCAACCACAAAATGCTCTCTTTGACTCAACGGCCGGAATGGCGGGTAGTGAAGGGTGGCTCGAGACAGTATGTTGAAGCCTTGCTGAACCGTTTTCCCGGTAAGGTTTATACTTCGACACCGGTCGAGTCAGTAAGACGTGTCTACAACGGCGTGACCTTATCTGTTGGTGGCGAATCCTTGCCATTTGATGCGGTGGTGTTTGCCTGTCACTCTGACCAGGCGCTGAAGTTATTAGCGGATCCGAGCTCGGCGGAAACCGATGTGCTGGGCGGTATTCATTATCAGCACAATCTCATGCAATTACATGCCGATGAATCCGTGCTGCCTGCCAATCCTCAGGCCTGGGCCAGCTGGAATGTGCATATCGCTGAGGAATCGGCTGAGCGTTGCACGGTTTCTTACCACATGAACACGCTGCAAAACCTCAACGCGCCGATTGAATTTATCGTGTCCCTCAACAGTGCCGATCGCGTGGATCCGCATAAAGTTTTTGTTGAGCGTCGTTATGCCCATCCAGTGTATACGGAGCAAACGCTGGCAGCGCAGCAGCGCTGGGCCGATATTTCCGGCAAACAGCACAGCTATTACTGTGGTGCCTACTGGGGCTGGGGCTTCCATGAAGATGGTGTCAGTAGTGCCCTGCGGGTGGTAGACCAGCTAAGGAGCGCGGTATGAATTTTGAACCGGCGCTGTATCAAGGCAGGGTGGTGCATCACAGATTGCAGCCGATCCCACACCATTTCAGCTACCCGCTGGCGATGGTGATGTTTGATATCGACCAGCTGGAACAGACTTTTTCCCACAACCGCTGGTGGTCACTGGAACACTTCAACCTGATCAGTTTTTATCGCCGGGATTATTTGGGACCCAGTGATATGGCACTGAAATCCGCCGTGATAGCTAAGATTAATCAACAGCTGGGCGAGCGCTTCAGCGGCAAGGTCTATCTATTGACGCATCCACGTTACCTGGGCTTTGTATTCAACCCGGTGAGTTTCTATTTCTGTATCGATGAGCAGGGACGGCTGGCATATGTGCTGGCGGAGATTAACAACACACCCTGGAATCAGCGCCACTGTTATCTGCTCAAGGCCGATGCGGGTGATTCGCATACAATTCATGGCGAATTCGATAAATGCTTTCATATCTCCCCTTTTATGCCGATGGAGATGCAGTACAAGTGGGATTTCCGCTTTGAAGCTGAGTCGCTGCAGGTAGATATGCAGTTGTATCAGGACGATAAAAAACAATTCAGTGCTGAGATGACCCTTGAGCCTTCAGCCTTGACCCACGCTTGCATGGCTTCTTTACCATGGCGCTACCCCCTACAGACTCTGCGTGTTGTTTCACGAATCTATTGGCAGGCGCTCAAACTCTGGCTCAAACGGGTCCCTTTTTACGGTCATCCGGACAGCAAGGATCCGAAGGCTTTATCCACAAACAACACCCATCGTGAGGACAGCCAATGAATATGCCTGTTTCGACCGCCAGCTGCGAGCGACTCAAACTGTCACAGTTCCAGAATCTATGCATGCAACTGCTACTGAAACAGCTCGGGGCTATTCAGAAAGGCTGTCTGCTTCTGCATATGGGGGATAATGAACCGCTGATTCTGGGAGAAGCAGGGCATCCGCTCAAGGTCAAGCTGGTGGTCAATGACCCGCATTTTTTTGAAGCAGTCATTTTCGGCGGTTCGGTCGGCGCGGCTGAATCCTATATGGCGGGAGAGTGGCACAGTGATAATTTAACGGTGCTGGTTCGTCTGCTGGTACGTAACCGTGATCTGGTAGACGGTATGGAACAGGGGTTGGCAAGAATCACCGGCTGGCTGTTGCAGGGTGTCCACTGGCTGCGTCGTAATACCCGGGATGGCAGTCGAAAAAATATTGCAGCGCATTATGATCTGGGCAATGAATTATTTGAGTTGTTTCTGGATCGTGATTTCATGATGTACTCAGCCGGGCTCTATTATCAGGATGGCGAGAGCCTGGAGCGGGCTCAGTTCAACAAGTTGGGTCGTTTATGCGACAAACTGGATCTGCAACCTGATGATCACTTGCTGGAAATCGGCACCGGCTGGGGGGGCTGCGCGATATTTGCCGCACTGCACTACGGCTGTCGCGTGACCACAACGACGATTTCCCGTGAGCAGTATGAGTATGCGGTTAAACGGGTGCAAGCGCTTGATCTGCAGGATAAAGTCACGGTATTGCTGAAAGACTATCGCGATCTTAACGGTCAGTATGACAAGCTGATTTCGATAGAGATGGTCGAGGCAGTCGGTCATCACTTTATCGATGATTATTTCCGGCGCTGCAGTGAACTGCTGAAACCTGAAGGTTTGGCAATTATTCAGGCTATTACGCTGGAAGATCATCGCTACCTGCAGGCGCTCAAATCGGTGGACTTTATTAAACGTTATATCTTTCCGGGTAGTTTTATTCCCTGCGTCAGCGTGCTAGTCGATGCTGCTGCAAAAGCTGAACTGAAACTGACCAATCTGGAAGATATCGGCCCCAGTTATGCGACAACCTTAAGAGCCTGGCGTGAACGGTTTATGGCGCAACTGGATGAGGTGAAGCGGCTCGGCTATGACGAGCGATTTATCCGGATGTGGGAGTTTTATCTTTGCTACTGCGAAGGCGGCTTTATTGAGCGCAGTATCAGTGACGTCCATCTGCTTTTCAGCAAGCCGGATAACAGAAGCGAACAATGGTTGCCACAGTATGCGTAATGTACTGAATTTCATTGCCTTCCAGTTGGTCTGGCTGATTGTCATCCTGGCCGCGGCCAATGACAAACTGACTTATGCCCTGCTGGCAACCGCGACATTTGCGCTCATCCAGGTCTATTTCAGCCGCTGGAGACTGACCGATATCAAATTGATTGGACTCGGGCTGCTGTCCGGCATGATGCTCGATACTATCTGGCTCAATCTGGGCTGGATTGCCTATGCCGATGGCCAACTGGGGGGGCTGGCACCGTGGTGGATCGGCTGTCTCTGGGTCAACTTTATGTTGACTTTGAACCACTCTCTGAGCTGGCTGCAGTCCCGGCTCAAGATGCTGGCCATGATGACGGTTTTTGCTGCTCCTTTATCTTATCTGGCAGGCAGTAAGCTGGGCGCGGTGACATTCCTTGAACCCGGTATATCGGTGCTGGCTTTATCCCTCAGCTGGGCGCTGCTGGTACCCATGCTAATGTGTCTTGCCAGACTCTGGCATCAACAGGAAGAGGAGTGCAACCATGCTCTGGTGTAGCTTGCTTATCGCCTCAGTTGTGATGTTACTGGGTTGGCTTTACGAAGGTAAAACCCGTAATGCCGGTGTCGTCGATGTGTTGTGGGCCGGACTGATGGCTTTCCTGCCGGTGTATTATGCTGTACTGGCCGACGGGGACTGGCTGTTAAGACTGGTAGCCGGTGGTCTGATGAGTTGCTGGTATCTGCGTCTATTCTGGCATCTGAGTGGTCGGGTGTTTTCTGAAGCGGAGGACGGACGTTACGCCTACTTGCGTCAATACTGGGGAACGAAGACACATCGTAATCATTTTTTCTTTTTTCAGTTTCAGGCTTTGCTGGCGTTTGTTTTCACGCTGCCGGTCTGGTGGCTGAGTCAGGCACAGAGCCATAACACGGCCACAATTATTCTGGCGTTATTGCTGGCATTGGTTGCCATCAGCGGTGTGACACTGGCCGATCGGCAGTTACAACAGTTTCGCAGCAAGCCAGCTAACAAGGGTAAAGTCTGCGAAGACGGACTCTGGTATTACTCGCGTCATCCCAATTACTTTTTTGAGTGGCTGCACTGGTTTTGCTATCCACTGATGACCATTGGTATTGCCGGTGGTAGCTGGCTTTGGCTGGCCCCCATGGTGATGCTGGCATTTCTTTATTTTATTACCGGCATTCCCTATACCGAGCAACAGGCCATCCGCAGTCGCGGAGATGCCTATCGTCGGTATCAGCAAACCACCAGTGCCTTTATTCCCTGGAGAAAGAAACATGCGACTGATTGAATTCGCAGAGAAAAAAATGGTGCCCGATTCAGTCATTCGACTCGGCATTCGCCAGCTACTGAAAAAACGCTTACAGGATGAAATGGCCTTTGATCCCGAGCAGGCCAGTCTGCGCAAGCAAAGCTGCATTGAGATGCTGCGCAGTAGTCCGATTGCGATCGAGACAGATGCCGCCAATGAGCAGCATTATGAAGTGCCGGCAGCCTTTTATGAGTTGGTACTGGGTAAACATCTCAAATACAGCGGCTGCTTGTGGAATAACGACTGTCTGACGCTGGATGATGCTGAGCGGGCGATGCTGGATTTATATCTGCAGCGGGCAGAACTGGAAAATGGCCAGCATATTCTGGAATTGGGCTGTGGCTGGGGGTCATTAACGCTGCATATGGCGGAGCATCTGCCCTATGCCCGTATTACGGCGGTTTCCAACTCCAGTTCGCAGCGGCGTTTCATCGAGAGACGGCTGCGGGAACGGGGACTCAGTAACGTCCGGGTTATCACCTGTGATGTCAATGAGCTCTCACTGGATGAGCAGTTTGATCGAATTGTTTCAGTCGAGATGTTTGAACACATGCGTAATTATCAACGCCTGTTCGATACGATAGGTCGTTGGCTCAGAGATGACGGCAAGCTGTTTGTTCATATCTTCTGCCACCGCAGTGTCGTTTATCCGTTTGAAACGGAAGGCGATGATAACTGGATGGGGCGTTATTTCTTTACCGGCGGGTTGATGCCGTCGGCAGACACCCTGCTGCATTTCCAGCAGAAACTGCAAATTGAGCAGCAATGGCTGGTCAATGGCAAACATTATCAGCGTACCGCCGAAGCCTGGCTGGACAATAGCGATGAACACCAGACTGAGATTCTCCGCTTGTTTGAACACACTTATGGCATGGATCAGGCCAAAATATGGTGGCAACGCTGGCGCTTGTTCTTCATGGCATGTGCCGAATTATTCGGTTATCGTGATGGCACCGAGTGGCTGGTCGGTCACTACCTGTTCAGTAAAAAAGCGGCGGATTAATGGCTAAACCGAGAACCAACCTGCAGGCAAAGCTGGTCAGGGCTTTCCTGATACAGATTTTGTTAATCAGTATCGTCACCGTTGCCGGTATTTATGCTGCAAAAACCACGGTTGAGGATATTCTGGTGCGTGAGGCGCTGGAAGGTGAAGCCCAACATTTCTGGACATTACGGGAAAAGCAGCCTGATTTTCCGCTACCCAATACGCTGAACCTGATTGCCTTTCTGGCGCCGGATAATGATATGTCCAATGTGCCAATGGCTTTGCGGGGCCTGACACCGGGTCTGCAACGGGCTAATTTTGAAGGCGATGAGCCGATTGTCTATGTCGAAGATCGCAATAATGACAGGCTTTATCTGGTTTTTGACGAAGTCAAAGTCTCCAGACTGGCACTGGTTTTCGGTATTCTGCCGTTGGCGGCAGTACTGGTGACGCTTTATTTGCTGGCCTGGTTAACCTACCGTCAGTCACACAAGGCCGTATCGCCGATAGTCAAACTGGCCAAAGCAGTTGAGGAAGCGGAAATCCGGGAAGGGAATCTGCCTGATCTTGACCTGGAAGAATTACGCAAAATGCCCGACGAAGAGGTGAGCAGCCTGGTTCGTGCTTTAGATCAGTTTACCCATCGGCTGGAGCACTTCATCGAACGTGAACGTCTGTTTACCCGTGATGCCAGCCATGAACTCCGTACTCCCATCGCGGTGTTAAGAAGTGCGATGGAACTGCTTGAGCGTCGCTACGGTGTTGAAGACGACAAGACCATTCGCCGCATCTACCGCACGCTCTATGATATGGAGGCTTTGATTGAGACCCTGCTTATCCTGGCCCGTGAGCAGGAAGATACGCTGCCCATCAGTCAGGTTGAAGTGAATGATTTGATAAATGATGAAATCGATACACTCAAGCTGTTGTTTCAGGACAAAGCGATCAGTGTAGAGGTGGATGAGCAAACCAGCCTGATGCTCAATGCACCAGAGCGGGTACTCAAGATTCTGATTGGTAATCTGCTTCGCAATGCTTTCAATTACACGCCGAAGGGGGCGATCTTTATCAAAATCTGGCCGCAGGGCTTTTCCGTTAAAGACTCTGGCGTTGGTATGGACTCGGAACAGGTTAAGCAGGTGTTTAAACCGTTCTATCGCGCCGATTCGGCGAGCAACAATGGCTATGGACTGGGTATGACAATCGTTAAGCGTTTATGCAACCGGTATAACTGGCACCTCAGAATTACCAGTGAACTCGGGGCCGGTACCGAAGTCAGCGTCCATTTCCCCAAGTCACAGTTAATCAAAAGCTAAGCTGGCTGTCTGAGTCTTCAGACAGGATCGCGACTAAAGATCCTGCTCTTCACAGAGCTTGTAGCCAATACCAGGAATGGTGTGCAGCAGGTTTTGCTGGAAAGGTTTATCAATCAGTTTACGCAGGTTGTATAGATGACTGCGTAAGGTATCGCTGTCAGGCGTGTCTTCTCCCCAGATTTCGGCTTCCAGTTTTTCTCTGGTGACCAGGTTGGGAGATTCACGCATCAGGATCCTGAGAATTTGCAGCATGATGGGAGAGAGCCTTATCGGGTCCCCGGCGCGGGTAACACGCATGGTTTTAGGGTCGAACACAATATCTGCGACCTGTAGTGATTTGCTATCCATTTCGCCGCGATGGCGGCGGATATGTGAAATCAAACGGGCTTCGAGCTCTTTCATTTCAAACGGCTTGAGCAGGTAGTCATCCGTGCCATGCTCGAAGCCGGTGAGCTTATCATCCAGTGTATCGCGAGCGGTGAGCATCACGATCGGCATATCCTGTTGCAAATCTTCACGCACACGACGGCAGACTTCATAACCGTCAATACCGGGCATCATGATATCCAGCACCAGCGCATCGTAACGGTGCTGACTGCAGAGCTGAACGGCTGTCAGGCCGTCAGCAGCAAAATCAACCGTCATGCCGCCGGCCTCAAGAAAATCACCAATATTGGCAGCCAGATCCTGGTGGTCTTCAACAATCAGCACGGTTGCCGGGTTAATTTTCATTTAATTGCTCCAATGGATAAGTTTACAGACAGCATAGCGAACTTGGCTGTGATTACCATGTGAAAAATTGTTTTGGTGGAATGTAAAATTCTTGTTGACTTAGTAAATAACAATTATTATCATTAACATCAAGATTAGTGAGGTAGCCAATTCATGATCGTTTGTATCTGCAACAACGTAAATTCCGACGCCATCCATGCGGCAGTTGATAAGGGTGCTTGCTGCATCGATTCTGTTCGCAATGAAACCGGCGCTGCGGCATGTTGCGGTAAATGTCAGTTCAAGGTCAATCGTATTTTGCAGGAACGTCAGCAAACTGAGCCCAGTGAGTTATCAGTTGCTCAGGCTGTCTATTCCTGATTTTTCTTTGCGCAAGATTGTCGGTATTCCATAACCCGACAACACAAGCTGAGACATTCCCCCACAACCACGCTTTCCTGATTTCATTCAGTGACTAAAACCCATATCTTTAGCAGGGTTTTGCTAAGCAACTCTTTATCAAGACAATTTCATCCCCCGATAAACTTCCATCGTCAGACAATAAGAACGGCTTTCCACAAGCGTTTCTAATCTAGATGAGAATAGTTGCGATTTTATTTTATTATCAGTGGCTTAGCTTTGACTTTTTGAGTAAAAAAACGATAATCATCTCAAGCTGAACTAAAACAGGAGACAGGCCATGAAAGGCGACGTCAAAGTCATCGAATATCTCAATAAAGTCCTGGGCAATGAGTTGATTGCGATTAATCAATATTTTCTACACGCCAAAATGTATAAGGATTGGGGGCTGCATAACCTCTATGAGCATGAATATCACGAATCCATCGATGAAATGAAACATGCTGATAAACTGACAGAACGGATATTGTTCCTGGAAGGCTTGCCCAACCTGCAGGATCTGGGGGCACTGCGAATCGGTGAGAACACCCGTGAAATGCTGCAGAGTGATTTATCCCTGGAATTGGATGCGATTCCCGATCTGAAAGAAGCCATTAAATATTGCGAGAATGTCGGGGATTATGTGTCGCGTGATCTATTCCGCGAAATCCTTGACTCAGAAGAAGACCATGTCGACTGGCTGGAAACCCAGCTGGGTCTGATAGACAAAGTTGGGCTGGAAAATTATCACCAGGCCCAGATTGTCAAAGAAGCTGAATAAGCAACAAGCCCCGGATTCATGAAGATGATCCGGGGTTTTTGCTTTTAGGGAGGTTAAAGCCGGTCAATCATTCATTGTTTCGATTGTAATCGGCAAAAAATCGCGGTAGCGTAATATCAACAGGTTGCAACAATTTATTCAGGCTACTCTCAATAGGGACGGGACAGCATGGCTAGATTTACGCGTATCCAGCAAAAAATGGATCAAACCTATTCCAGCACGGGGGGGATGGCTCAGACACAACCCTCACCACCGTCTGTACTACAGGAACTCGCAGCTGAATGTGGCGTTCAGTTTAATGGCGATGCGCCTTGGGATATTCAGGTTCATAGCGACGAGGTCTATCAGCGAATCCTCAGCAAAGGTTCTCTCGGCTTCGGGGAAAGCTATATGGACGGCCTGTGGGACTGTCTGCGACTGGATCAGTTGTTCTACCGTATTCTCAGTTTCAATATCGAAGAAAAGCTTGGTGGCTGGGCCCGTATGCGTTTGCTTTCACAGGTCATGCGTCACCGGGTGTTCAATCTGCAGTCCTCTCAAAGGGCTTTCCAGGTCGGTGAACAACATTACGACATCGGTAATGATGTCTTCGAATCAATGCTGGACCCGACCATGAGTTATTCCTGTGGCTACTGGCATCAGGCCGATAATCTCAATCAGGCGCAAATCAACAAACTTGATATGATCTGCCGCAAGCTAGAACTCAAGCCGGGTGAGAAATTGCTCGAGATTGGTTGCGGCTGGGGAGGACTGGCACATTTCGCTGCCAAAAATTATGGTGTCGAGGTGGTCGGCATTACCATTTCCAAAGCGCAGCAGAAGCTGGCCCAGGAGCGCTGTGCCGGTCTGCCGGTTGAAATCAAACTGGTTGATTACCGGGACCTGGATGGTGAATACGACAAAATCGTCTCTGTCGGTATGTTTGAACATGTCGGGCAGAAAAACTACCCCGTCTATTTTGATACGGTGAACCGTCTGCTCAAAGACAACGGTCTGTTTTTACTGCATACCATCGGTATCTATAAATCCACCAAACGGGTTGATCCCTGGATTGATAAATACATCTTCTGTAACGGCAAGCTGCCCTCGGCTGAACAAATCAGCACGGCGCTGGATCGGCGTCTGATTATTGAGGACTGGCATAACTTTGGGCATGACTACTACCACACGCTGATGGCCTGGTGGGAAAACTTCGATGCCGCCTGGCCGACGCTGTCTCACAAGTATGATGAGCGTTTTTACCGGATGTGGAAATATTATCTGTTGTGCTGCGCCGGATTTTTTAAAGCCCGGCAGGGACAATTGTGGCAACTGGTATTGAGCAAGCGTAGTCGGCCGCATATTTACCGTTCAATAAGATAAATCACCACACCGGCCGCCACACCGGTAAGGTAAAGGAGCCGGAGAATGAAGCGATTAGGGCTGTTGTTAGTCAGTCTGATGCTGAGCTTGCTCGGGCCACTGAACCCGGCTGCAGCACAATCGCAACAGGTATACATCATCGAAATTGATGGTGTTATCAGTCCCGCCACTGCAGATTATTTTTCCCGTTCGCTGGAACAAGCGGTGGAGGCGAATGCCGCCTTTATGCTGGTCAGGCTGGATACACCCGGCGGGCTGGACCTATCCATGCGGGACATGATCAAAAAAATCATTTCTTCACCTGTTCCAGTAGTTACTTACGTAACACCGGGTGGCGCCCGTGCTGCCAGCGCCGGGACCTATATGCTCTATGCGAGTCATGTTTCTGCAATGACGCCGGCCACTAATCTCGGCGCTGCCACACCAGTACAGATGGCACCGGGTTTTTCACCGGATAAGGAGAAATCACCACTACCGGAGACGGAAAAAGACAAGAACAAAGAATCCGAACCAGAAGCAGCTAAAGACAGTGATGCGATGACACGCAAGGTAGTGAATGATGCGGTCGCTTATATTAAAGGGTTGGCAGAGCTGCGTGGCCGCAACGCCGAGTGGGCAGAAAAAGCCGTGCGGGACGCGGCCAGTCTGACTGCGGAGGCGGCGCTCAAGCAAAACGTGATTGATATTGTCGCCGTTAACCAGCGTGATTTGATTCAACAGCTCGATGGCAGAAAAGTGAAGGTACTGGGCAGTGAAATAACCTTAGACACCGACTCGGTGACGTTGAATGAGATTCTCCCCGACTGGCGCAACAAAGTACTGGAAATTATCACTAACCCCAATATTGCCTACATTCTGATGATGATAGGTATTTATGGGCTGATATTCGAATTTGCTAACCCCGGTTCCATTGTGCCGGGGACTATCGGCTCCATTTGTTTATTGCTGGCGCTGTTTTCCTTCCAGATCCTGCCTATTAATTATGCCGGCCTGGCATTGATGCTGCTGGGAATTGCCCTGATGGTGGCCGAGGCCTTCCAGCCCAGTTTCGGTGTCCTCGGATTGGGTGGGGTGGCTGCGTTTGTCGCCGGTTCAGTGATGCTGATTGACACCGACTTACCCGGCTATGGCGTCAATATTGGTGTGATTGCCGGTGTGACAGTGTCGACAGTGGCTTTCTTTTTGATGGCACTGGGCATGGTATTGCGTAACCGGCATCATCCGATTGTTTCCGGTCAGGAGGAAATGATAGGTGCTGTTTGTGTGGCTGATGAAAGTTTCAGTGAACAAGGCAAGGTGCGGGTTCACAGTGAACGCTGGACCGCCCGAACCCGAACGCCGTTACAGAAGGGTGACAAGGCAATAGTGAAATCCATGGAGGGTTTGACGCTGGAAGTCGAAGCAATGGCAAAAGAGGAGGAGGCATCATGACTTTACAATTTCTGGCCGTGGTAGGCATCGCCGTCATTGCGTTGTTGATCAGTGCAGTGCGTATTTTGCGGGAATATGAACGTGGTGTGGTCTTTCTGCTGGGTCGTTTTTACAAAGTGAAAGGCCCCGGCTTTATCATCATCATTCCTTTTATCCAGCAGATGGTGAGGGTGGATTTGCGCACCATTGTGATGGATGTGCCTACTCAGGATGTGATTTCTCAGGATAATGTCTCGGTGCACGTGAATGCCGTTGTCTATTTCCGGGTCATTGATCCGCAAAAAGCGATTATTCAGGTTGAGCAATACTATGATGCCACCAGTCAGTTAGCGCAGACGACGCTCAGGTCGGTGTTGGGTCAACATGAACTGGATGAAATGCTGTCAGAGCGCGACAAACTCAACAACGATATTCAGTCAATTCTGGACTCACAAACTGATGCCTGGGGCATCAAGGTAGCCAATGTCGAGATTAAACATGTTGATCTGGATGAGAGTATGATCCGGGCGATTGCCAAGCAGGCTGAAGCAGAACGTAACCGTCGCGCCAAAGTGATCCATGCTGAAGGGGAATTACAGGCATCGGAAAAACTGCAACAGGCGGCCGAAATCCTGGCGAAACAGCCACAATCGCTGCAACTGCGTTATCTGCAGACACTCACCGAGATTGCGGGTGATAAGTCTTCTACTATTGTGTTCCCGCTGCCGGTCGAATTGCTTGATGCGCTCAGATCCATGAGTGCCAGAAAAGGCAGTGATTAAGGACACTGTCGAGGGCTTATCATCTCTTCAGGACGAATCAGTCTGTCATAGTCTTCAGCGCTCATCGCTTCCAGTGCGATCACTGCCTCACGCAGACTCAGCTTTTGTTCGCTGGCATATTGGACTATTTCAGTCACTTTGTCGTAACCCAGATGCGGCGTCAGTGCTGTCGCTAGCATCAGGCTTTGTGACATGGTTTTCTGTAGCTGTTCCTCGTTGGCTTCCAGTCCACTCACACAGAATGTATCGAAACTGGAGAGGGCATCCGCCATCAATTCCAGTGATTGAATGATATTGAGCGCGATCACCGGTTTAAAGGTATTGAGCTGAAACTGCCCCTGCGCATTGGCGATGGTAATGGTCTGATGATTACCCATGATCTGGGCGCAAACCATATTGAGCATTTCACACTGCGAAGGGTTCACTTTGCCCGGCATAATGGATGAGCCGGGTTCATTGGCAGGCAATGTCAGCTCGCCCAGTCCACAACGGGGACCGGAGGCCATCAGGCGCAGATCACTGGCAATTTTGTTGAGACTGCTGGCCAGGGTGTTCAAGCTGCCAGAGAGTTGAACGATCGCATCATGATTAGCCTGTCCTGCGAAAAAGTTTTCGCTGGGAGTAAACTCAAAACCGGTCAGCTCATTCAGTCCTGAACAGAATGTTGCAGCAAAATCTGATCGGCTATTGATACCGGTACCGACAGCCGTTCCCCCCATCGTTAATGACAGTAATGCAGGCAGCTCCGCCGACAGCCGCTGCTCGGCCTGTCTCAGTTGGGCTGCGTAGGCGGAAAATTCCTGCCCCAATGATAACGGCGTCGCATCCTGCAAATGGGTTCTGCCGGTTTTCAGTATGTTCTGCCAGCGTCCTACCAGTATTTCAAAGCGCTGTCTGAGCTGCTTAAGGGAAGGCAGCAGCGTATTTTCCAGCAGGATGACACAAGCAATATGCAATGCTGTGGGGAAGCTGTCATTGGTCGACTGACCAAGATTACAATGATCATTGGGGTGGACACGCTGCCTGCCTTCCAGTGCCTGAGTAGCGAGCGTTGCCAGCACCTCGTTCACGTTCATGTGCGATTGGGTTCCGGAACCGGACTGCCAGATAGAGAGTGGAAATTGATTATCCTGGTCTCCCTCAAACAATTGCCGGGCAGCCTGCTTGATCGCCTCGGCAATCGTTTGCTCCAGTCTGCCGTGCTTCTGATGAGTATCCGCAGCACAAAATTTGAGCAGCCCATAGGCACGAATCATCACCGCTGGCAGGGTTTCCTGGCCAACCCGGAAGTGGTGGAGGGCGGCATCGGTTTGTTTACCCCAGAGCGTGAGCTCTGGCCGGGGTGTGACGTCACTCATGAAGTAAAACGTTGAGTTGATCGGCCACTTCAGCCCAGTCTGAGTCGTCCCCCAGGCATTCCTGAATGAAAGCGGCCTGGCTGGGCGTCCAGAAAGGAGCGTCTTCCAATGCCTCGCCTGGTTCCAGTTTGTTTTCTCTTATGAAAGCATCTATTGAGGCTGGGTCATTATCCAGACCAAGCTGCAGAAAGAGATTTTCCAATGAATGAAAAGTCGCCTCCATAAACGTCTCCTCCGGACAGAAAATCCTTATTGGTTTCAGCTTACGCGAGTCAGACGTATTAGCAAAGCCGCTGCCGAAAATCGTTTTCTGTTCAATGCAACTGTCTGATTTATATTTCGAATTTGCTATACTCTTACTTTTTGTAGGAGAATTGGCGGCGAAAATGGGAAGTACAACATTGACTACATCACTATTTTCGTTCGAACCCACAACTGGTTATCACTGAATAACCATAAATATTCAGCTTTCACATTTTCCTGACGCATTCATCTGTAATCACATAGAGATTGTCGTGACATTGTTCTGTGAACCAGGTCAGGCTTATTCAGAAGAAACAGAAAAAATTTATCTGCGAGCGTATAATTGTTCTAAGGCATTATGCTGGCAAACGCTATAAAATGTTGCGAGCAAGATTTTAAGGTAAAAACTAAATTATGGAAGAACAACTCTACACCACGACCAAAGTCGCCAAAATTTTCGGTGTTACACCAAGAACAGTTCAGATGTGGGCAGACAGTGGCATGATTAGGGTGACCAAAACCCTGGGCGGACATCGCCGCATAACAGCACAGGAAGTCGACAGACTCGCCCGTGAACTGGGCAAAAACACATCTGAGCAGGCGACCCAGGACGCGGCTGCTGATTCAGCAGGAAAAACGGAAAGCTCAGCAGCTGATGTGGTCAGAGTGATGATAGTTGACGATGATAAAGACCTGCTCAAACTTTATCAGATGCAGATTGAAAGCTGGCAAACCCCTAAAACAGAAGTTTTCCTGGCTCATGATGGCTATGATGCCCTGCTGCAAATCGGCTCCAAAAAGCCTGACATTATTATTACCGATCTCCGTATGCCACGTATGGACGGGGGCCACATGATCAAAATTATCCAGCAAAACCCGGATATGGACCATTGCCAGATAGTGGTGGTGACAGGACTCAACGAGGAAGAAATCCATCAGAGTTATGAATTGCCGGACAACGTTATTGTTGAAGAGAAACCCATTCCTTTTGCCCGGATTCAGCGTCTTGTTAATGAGCATGTGAACACCGAAGTCTGACCTAATCTGAGACTTTATTCACTAATTTCCGTTTTTTAATCTTTTTCATCTTGTCATATTTCTACTTTTGCAGCAGAATTTAGATTTATAGCTGATTCAATCTGACAATCAGCTAAAGATCAGCAAATGCTTTGAAGGAAAGGAATATGGATTTTTCTTTTTCAATCAGCTTTGACAGCCCCGGATCAGATTTCTACACCGGGACAGGTTTCAATTTTTAAGCATCGTATCAGAGAGTTATTTTGGTGATTCGAGAAAGTGCTGATTGAAGAGGGATGAATGAAAAAATCGTTACATTTTTTTCTGGTGCTGGGGCTGATAGCCTTTTCTCTACCCACGCTCTCCACCAACGCTGCACCACTAAAAGTCGGTGTTTCACCCAATGGTGAGAACAGTGTATCTCTGGCAGAGTTCTGGATCCCCTTCCTGGACAAGCTTGAAGCAAAAAGTGGTATTGCACTTCGCTTTGCGACGGCGCCTGATTTACTCGAGTTCAATCAGCGCCTGGCTGCCGGTGAATATGATCTCGTCATCACTGACCAGTATCTTTTCACTATTTTCAGGAAGAAACACAAGCTTTCCTATCTGGCTGAACTGACAACAAGTCAGGAAAGCACTGAAATGGCATTGGTCGCAGGAGCGGGCACAGATGCCATCAGCCAGCTTGAAGGGGGCTTACTGGCTGTTAAACAGGATGAAAAAGCAGCTAATGTCAAAGCACTGGACAAATTTCTCTCTGCCAATGGGGTCACTGCTTTGAGAGACAATTTGTTGTCATATGAAAAAATCCTGCAGTCCATATCCGAGAGGTTGCATGTTGCTGGATTGGTGCCAGTGAATGAGCTTAACCAGAACGATAAGCAATTCAGCATACTCTGGCGCACCAGTAACAAGCATCGTTATGTAATCACATATCCTCAGGCCACACCCAGACAGATTCTGGACAAGCTTACCGAGACCCTCGGGTCAATGGTCGCAGATAGCCAAAAAACTGACAAAGCTTCACAAGTACAGGTGGAATCAGTCAAAGGCACTGTCAGGATCGGCGACCAAACCTCGTAAATAGGAGAGGTTGATGAAGCAACGAGTTAACGGCTCTTTTCGCCTCAAAACCTTGGGTCTCACCTTTCTGCTCTTTATGGTCTTTCTTCTGGTGTTGTACTTCACCAGTCAGAAGATTCTCGTCAGTTCGCTCAGCAAACAGTTTCTGGTGCAGACGGAAAGCCTTACCGAGCTTATCAGAAGCACACTCAAGCCCAATGTCCTGTCGGAAAATATACCGGCAGTTAACGATGCGGCATCTTCGATCCTCGCTATAGAACAGATTGATTATATTCAGGTTTATTCTTATGACGAGCCTTTGATTGAACTGCGTAGTGCTGATTATCCTGAGCGTGAGTTCAGGGTAGACAGAAATTTGATGAATGCACGGGATGGTTTTTTTGATGTTGTTTATCTGTTTGATATCGAAGGCACCACCGTTGGGAAAGTGTTGCTGAGTTTTTCAATTAACGAGGAACGGGCGCTATTGCTGGATGCCAGTCGCAAGCTCGCCATCGCTGCTATTTTGATGACTCTGATAGCCTTGCTTGTAACCTGGATCCTGGCAGGCAGGATCGCCCGTCGAATTCAGTTACTTGAGCATGCATCAAACCGGTTTGCCGCGGGTGACGATGATTTTGTGCTGCCTCTTGAAGGTAATGACGAAATTGCCTCTACTGGCAGAGCATTTGAAAACATGATGTGGCAGATCCGGGAAAAATATGAAGCCATAAACCTCAGTCCGGATGGTATTTTGCTGGTCTCATCAAACAAACGCATTACCTACACCAACCCGGCATTGATCAATATTCTGGGGGCAGGTGCACAAAACCTGTGCGGAAAACCGTTCAGAGAATTTGAAGCGCTATTAGTGAGTATGCTGGACAAACGTTTTCACGCTGATGTGAGTTTGCTGGATGGCCTGATTGACCTGTCTGATTTTCGTGTTCATACACCGGAATTTAAAATACTTCGATGCATCCGCAAACAAGTTGCAAGCCCTGACAGGCAGACATTTTCGGAAGTTTACTATCTGCGTGACATCACTCATGAAAGTGAAGTTGATCGGATGAAGAGTGAATTTCTGACTACTGCGGCCCATGAACTCAGGACGCCGCTGGCAAGTGTGATGGGGTTCAGTGAATTGCTGATGATGAATGAATATGATCAGGAAAAAACCCAATTTGTTGCAGAAACCATCAATCGACAGTCGCAGAATCTTAAACACCTTGTCGATGACTTGCTTGATATTGCCAGAATCGAAGCCCGGAGTGACGGCGTGCTGCAACTGGAAAAGGGAGAACCAGTTTCCATTGTAAGCGAATGCTGTGAGCTGATTGCCGGTGGTGATAAACAATGTCAGCTTATTTACCAACCTGATGAAACGCCCTGTCCACCTATCTGGTTTGATGAAAATAAGCTCAAGCAGGCGCTGATGAATATACTCAGCAATGCTTACAAATACTCTCAGGAGGGGGGCATCGTGATCGTCGATACAGTGCTACAGGAAGATCAGGAGGGAGGCTCCAATTGGTTGGGTATCCGGGTGACTGATCAGGGAATAGGCATGACTGAAGAGCAACTCGCACATGTCGGTGAAAAATTCTATCGTGCAGATAACGCCGGTTCCATACCGGGAACCGGGCTCGGTATGGCACTGACCAGCGAAATTATCTCATTGCATAACGGTCACATGGAGATTACCAGTCAGTTAGGACAAGGCACACAAGTGACGCTGTGGATTCCCACAGCGGATAGCAAGGTGGAACTGAGAGCACATGGCTGAAAAACAAAAATTACTGATCGTTGATGATCATGATACGTTGCGTGAGCTATTGAAAATGACATTGGAATTCAGTGACTTTGAGCTGTTTGAAGCAACGAATGCCAATGATGCCCTGTCAATGGTGGCGGAAATTGAACCGGATGTGATGATCCTGGACATTATGATGCCCGGTGATATGGATGGTGTGGAAGTCTGTCGCCGACTGAAAGCTAACCCCAAAACCAAACATATTAAAATCATCTTACTCAGCGCGAAAGGCCAGACAGAAGATATACGAGTCGGCGGTGAAGCAGGGGCAGACGCTTATTTCGTCAAACCGTTCAGCCCTATGAGTCTTCTGGAATCAATCAAAGTCTAGTGTTCCTGAGATTCAGCAGAAAGGCGTTCACAACCTCTATAAATTTGCTCCCCAGGAGGGAGAATCGAAAACTGGCTAGATTTTTATAATCTAGCTGTAAAACGATTAAAAAGGGTTTTCCCGGTTATTGTCTTTCAGGAGCAGAGATACTAAAACCCCAGATCCTGACAGGCGTTCTGAAGAGTATTAGCGCGGCATCACCACCCATTCCGGATCTTCGAACTCCCCGAGCGGCGTAATCTCGCAAAACGGTGCGGCACTGCGAATGATGTGAGCAACGTCGGGATTATGCTGAGCTTCCATGGCATCCCGATCTGCCTTACTGTCCCAATGTGCAATGGCAATTAACAGATTCGGGTCATCCACCTTCCGGTGCAACTCCGTCCCCCTGGCTCCGGGAGCCTGCTGGATAATTTCGCTGGCGCGAACCCACGCATCCGCGTATTCCTCAGCGCTATGTCCTTTCTGTATGCGAACCTGAAAGATATATTTCATCGGTTTTCCCCTGTTAAATCTACCTGCCAACGAGCTAGCTAACTCGAAGTTTTGCCACTCTCCACGCAGACATCTGGGCTAGGATTTCATTATAAGACAGTATTTTCTGAACCCAAAAAGTCCAGAAAAGTCAGGTTTCAGCAAGGGCAGATAATTCAACAAGTGAAGATATGCGGCACTCTGTTGGGCGATGAGCAAAAGTGTCGCCCACGGCTCCGGCTTAGTGACTAAGGGGGGGTGTTGTAGGGAATGGGGCACTGCAAGAAAAGTTGGTACCGAGGGTGGGAATCGAACCCACACTTCCGAAGAAACCGGATTTTGAATCCGGCGCGTCTACCAATTCCGCCACCCCGGCAACCAAGGCCGCAAATTATAACGACTACGGGCTTTTAAGTGAAGACTTAATTTAATGCCTGTGACCTGAATCACCTTTTGCGGTGATATCGCTTGACCGGGAACTGAGAGACAAGCGAAACTCAATATTCCCCAGAGTGATTAAATTAAGGTCGTTTCATGGATAAAAATTTGGGTACAAAGCAGACAGATGCAGAAAGTCTCGAAGAGTCTCTGCAGCAGGCTATCTTCGAAGGTTTTGTAGAAGTCCCCATGTTGCCTCAAGTAGCCAGTCAGGCAGTGTCTCTGGCCCACGACCCTGAAGCCAGTGCCACACAGATGGCCAATCTTATCGAACGCGATCAATCGCTTGCCGGTCATGTCATGCGAATAGCCAATTCGGTTGCCTATACCCCGCTGGCCAACCTGGTGTCACTGCAACAGGCTGTGGCCAGGCTGGGTATGAATGTTATCAGTGAAATCGCGCTGACAGCGGCGCTGAGTTCAAAGCTGTTCAACACGCCCGGTTACGAAGACTATGTTGAGTTCAACTGGCAACATGCTATGGCCACATCACTCTGGTCCAAAGAAATTGCGAAAGTAGCCGGAATCAATTCCGAAGCGGCTTTCCTTGCGGGCTTGTTACATTCCGTTGGTCGTCCGGCAGTGTTGCAAACCATGCTGGAACTCTCAAAACAGCAGGGAACAAGTCTGATGCCGGAAACGGTGTACCGACTTGAAAATAAATACAGTCAGCCAGTAACAGAGCTGGTTGTGACTCGATGGGGCATGCCCGTCCAGGTGATTGAGTCAGTCAAGCCCTATGAGCAACTGGATGCCAATAGTGAGTCAGCCAAAATTGCTGCCTCAGTTCATGCAGGTTCGCGCTTTGCCACCTATATGCTGGATATTGCCGCAGAAGATGATAAAGAAACGCTAATGGAGCTGGCTGCGCTGGAACTGCTGGGTCTGGATGAGGCTCAGACTGAACAGTTGCTGGAACAGGAAGAAACCATCCAGCAGCGACTGACTGGCCTGTCTCACTGAGTTTAAACAGTCAGCTTTAATGCGCTGCTGGAAATGTGCAGGCAAGTCATTAACTTATTCTAAAATCTCTCACTAACACTGCATTTTGATAGCAAGCCAATCGGTGCATTCTGCTATGATCGCGCTCATGAAAACGAGCGACTTTCGATTTGACCTGCCAGAAGAACTGATAGCCCAATACCCGTCCGAACAACGCAGTGCCAGCCGTCTGCTGGCATTAAACGGTAATGACGGCAGTCTGCAGGATCTGCAATTTACTGATTTGATGACTTTGCTTGAGCCCGATGATTTATTGGTGTTCAACAATACCCGGGTGATGCCAGCACGTCTTCTGGGGCAGAAAGACAGTGGTGGCCGGGTAGAGGTGCTGGTGGAGCGGGTGCTGGATCAGGAACGGGTGCTGGCGCATGTTCGCAGCAGCAAATCACCGTCTGCGGGCCGTAAACTCGTGCTTGAAGAGCAACTGGAAGTCGAAGTGCTCGGACGTCATGAAGCCCTGTTTGAACTCAAGTTTCTGGATACGAGCTCAGTGGTTGAAACTCTGGAAGCCATCGGTCGCCTCCCTTTACCCCCCTATATTGAAAGAGAGGTGGACAGGTCCGACCTGGATCGCTATCAAACGGTGTACGCGCAAAATACCGGTGCGGTGGCAGCGCCAACCGCCGGGCTGCATTTTGATGAAGCGATGCTGGCGCGTATCGAGCAGGCCGGGATTGAGACTGCTGCACTGACTCTGCATGTTGGCGCAGGTACCTTCCAACCGGTTCGGGTTGATGATATCCGCTCACACCAGATGCACAGTGAAGTCATTGAAGTCAGTGAACAGGTCTGCCAACAGGTTAAAGCGGCCAGAGAAAGGGGAGGTCGCGTCGTCGCGGTCGGGACTACCAGTGTACGGGCGCTGGAAAGTGCTTCTCAAAAAGGTGAAATTGCACCATTTGAAGGCGAGACCGATATTTTTATCTATCCCGGGTATGAATTTAAAAGCGTCGATGCGATGGTGACCAACTTTCATCTGTCCGAATCAACCCTGCTGATGCTGGTATCTGCCTTTGCCGGACGTGAACAGATTCTTAACGCCTATCAGCATGCCATAGCACAACGTTACCGCTTTTTCAGCTATGGCGATGCCATGTTTATTACAAGGAACAAGAGATGACCTCATTGGAAAACATTCGCTTTGTGCTGGTGGGCACAACGCATCCGGGCAATATCGGGGCTGCGGCGAGAGCAATGAAAACCATGGGTATCAGTAATCTGCATCTGGTTTCTCCCAAGATTTATCCGAGTGCAGAAGCGACGACCCGGGCTTCCGGTGCGGATGATGTGCTGCACAAGGCGGTGGTTCATGACAGCCTAGAATCAGCTTTGTCCGGTTGTCATTATGCCTTCGCACTGAGTGCCCGATTGAGGCATCTGCATGTACCGGTCATGAACCCCAGGCAGGCAGTGGAGCATCTGGAGAAATTCGATGACGATACTCAGATTGCCATCGTGTTTGGCCGCGAACATTCCGGTCTTTCCAATGATGAACTGGATCGTTGTCAGTATCTTGTCAACATCCCGGCAAATCCTGATTACAGCTCGCTTAACCTGGCAGCAGCAGTGCAGGTTGTCGCCTATGAACTGAGAATGAGTTTTAAACCTGTGATTGATTTCGGCAGAATAGGTGAAGAACGTGAAGCGATTACTGCCGATGATTTGTCTCATTTATACGCGCATTTCGAGCGTTCTCTGGGAACCATCGGCTTTCTGGACCCGGACAATCCGCGTTATCTGATGCGCCGCATCCGGCGTTTATTCAACCGTGCGGATCTGGATCGCAATGAACTGCATATCATGCACGGGATTTTACGCGCCGCTGAAACCAAAGCGAGGAAAACAGATGAGTGAACATATCAGCCGCTGGCAACGAATCAAGGAAGATATCAATTGCGTCTTTGAACGCGACCCGGCGGCGCGTAATGTATTTGAGATCGTCACCACCTATCCCGGTGTGCATGCTGTGCAGCTGCATCGATTTAATCATTGGTTGTGGCAGAAAAACTGGAAATGGCTGGCCAAATTTATCTCGACTATTGCCCGCTGGGTCACCGGGATTGAAATTCATCCCGGCGCCAAAATCGGCCGTCGATTTTTCATTGACCACGGCATGGGTGTGGTCATTGGTGAAACAGCGGAAATCGGAGATGACTGCACGCTCTATCATGGCGTCACGCTGGGGGGGACCTCCTGGAAAGAGGGCAAGCGTCATCCAACATTGGGCAATGATGTGGTTGTCGGCGCTGGTGCCAAGGTACTGGGGCCTATCACACTCAGCGATGGTGCCCGGGTCGGTTCTAATGCCGTCGTCGTCAAAGATGTGGCTGAAGGCGGGACCGTGGTGGGGGTTCCCGGTCGGGTAGTCAGAGCGAAAGCCGACATGACCGAGGACGAGAGACAGCAGCAGAAACTGGCGCAATCAGTCGGTTTCGATGCCTACGGCACATCCAGTAAAAGTCAGGATCCGGTCGCTACTGCAATACACGGTCTGATCGAGCATATCCAGGCCATGGATAAGCGGGTTGAATCGCTACGTGAAACGATCCATCGCCTCGGTGGCGAATTGCCTGAAGACGTCGATATGCCTGAGCTCGACAACTGTGACATCTCTAAAGAAAATGATGACTCAAAAGTTGACTAAAACAGTCAGGCATGTACACTTAATAGATTGATTTTATTCTGGATTGAAACATGCGTTTGACCACCAAAGGGCGCTATGCAGTCACAGCGATGCTGGATCTCAGCCTCAATTATGGCGTGGGTGCAATTACCCTGGCAGATATCTCTGAGCGTCAGGGCATTTCCCTGTCCTATCTTGAGCAGTTGTTCGCGCGCCTGCGAAAACAAGGGTTGGTCAGCAGTTCGCGTGGACCTGGGGGCGGTTATCGCCTCAGCCGCGCTGCCGACAACATCACCGTACTTGATGTCATTTCGGCCGTCGATGAAAAAGTCGACACGACCCAGTGTGAAGGCCGCCAGAACTGTCATGGTGAAGAGCAGTGTCTGAGTCATGAGTTATGGCAGAGCCTGAGTGATCAGATCCGGGTTTACCTGGATGGAATCACACTGGCTCAGGTTGTCACTAATTACGAAAAAAAACGCAGCGGCGAAAAAGTCATTCAATTCGACGTCGTCTGAGCAGGTTTCAGTGATGTCATTCACTTATCTCGACAATAATGCCGGGGCGGGACTGGCGCCGGATGTGCTTGATGCTATGTTGCCGTATTTGCAACAACAGCAGGGTAATCCGTCCAGCAGTCATCGTTTCGGTCGATATGCCCAGTCTGCTCTCGATAAAGCCCGCCAGCAGGTCGCCAAACTGGTCAATGCCCAGCCTTCACAGGTGATTTTCACCAGCGGCGGTACCGAAGCCAATAACCAGGCTATTGCCGGCGTAGCAGAGCGCTATGACAGCGGCAAGATCCTGGTCAGTGCCATTGAGCATCCGGCCATGCTGGAACCGGCCCGGCGGCTTCAGCGGCATGGTTTTGAACTGGAACTGATTCCGGTTGATAAAAACGGCCATGTCGATCCAGAGACGCTGGCCGGGATGATTGATGACAACACCCGTCTGGTCTCCGTGATGTGGGCTAATAATGAAACCGGGGTAGTTCAGGATATACCGGCATTGACTGGAGTTTGTCATGAAAAAGGGGTACCGCTGCTGACCGATGCCGTTCAGGCAGCCGGAAAACTCTCGGTGGATATGGCCGCTACCGGCGTAGATATGCTGACTTTGTCGGCGCATAAATTCGGTGGTCCCAAAGGTATTGGGGCCTTAGTTGTCTCTCCTGAACTGGACTGGCCGGGGTATATTCTGGGCGGCGGTCAGGAAGAAGATAAACGCAGTGGCACGGAGAATGTCGCAGGGATTGTTGGTTTTGGTGCTGCTGCTGAGTACGTGCAGTCCCATCTTGAAGACTATCAGCAGCATTGTCTTAAGCTGCGGGATCTTCTGGAACAGCACTTGAAACAGATACCGGGCGTCACCATTTTTGCAGATGAAGCCGACAGATTGCCCAATACCTGCTTTTTTGCTTTACAGGGGTTTGATTCAGACACCATGTTGATGGCACTGGATAAGCAGGGTTTCTCGGTATCGAGTGGTTCGGCCTGTGGTACCGGCAGACAAACCCCCAGCCATGTCCTGACTGCGATGGGCGTACCCGACCCGATTGCATTGGGTGCCGTGCGGGTGAGTGTTTCGATGCAAAATACTGTCGAACAAATTGAAGAACTGGCCAAAGTGCTGGAAAAAGAAGCAAATCGCTTCAGTCATTTATTGAACAGGTGAAATATGATTACCTTAACTGAGTCAGCCATTAAACGAGTCCGCGATATGATGAGCAAACGTGAAGGCGGCGTTGGCCTGCGTATTGGCGTGGTCAAAAGCGGTTGCTCCGGTTACAGCTATGCTCTCGACTATGCAGACGAAGTCGCTGCCGATGATGTTGTTATTGAGCAGGGCGATGTGAAAGTGGTTATTAATGAAGAAGCCATGACAGTAATGGAAGGCATGGAGCTGGACTTTGTCCGGGAAGGGCTTAACCAAAGCTTCAAATTCATTAACCCCAACGTCACCTCTGAGTGTGGTTGTGGTGAGAGTTTCAGCGTTACCAAATAATGCATGGCAGGGTCTTCAGCCCTGCAATCTCTCCATCAAATAACACAAACAGTCCTGTTTAATGACGCGTTCATTAAGCGTCATCATGGAGGGCATAGTGGGTCGTTTAAACATCAACTCATCATCACGCAACTCAAAATATCGGTGACTGACGTCATCGCCGTTCTCATCCCTGGCTTCGACCGGTAAAAAGCCGTTGCTGTTAACTCGCCCTAAAGCCGTACCGGCGGGGACCTCAAAAAAGTTCATCTTTTCCAGATCCCGATCCAACTGCAGTACGACGTCACTGTCATCAAAACTGAAAGCGACGTCAGGTCGCACTTTAACCTGAGCGACGGTATGAAAAAGATCGATATCCTGCGGGTGTACCGGATGATCAGGCAGTTCACTTAGGTTCAGGCAACTATCGATAAAATCATAAGCATGTTTGACCCCGTAAGTCTGATCCGGGCGGCCGCACTCCAGGGTCACGGCCGGACAGAGCTGGGCAAAAGCCATCGACTGCACGCCCTTCGGACGGGTGAAATAAACGACAAAACGGGCAAACAGCCTCGCCAGCTGCTGGTAAGCCGGATCCAGTTTGTTAATACAGCCATAGTGCGGGTTGAGTCCGGTGTTGTTGTGAATGTCGACACTGGCAAACAGATTGTGTTCAGCCATGGTATCGACGATGGTTTGTGCCATTCGGGTTTCAGGACAGGGGGCATATTCAGTACCCGGCCAGATGCGATTGAAATCAGCCTGATCATCCCGTCGACGCAGCCCATCGCCCGCAGCCTCAACATTGCCGAAGAAAACAGACAGGTTACGTGGCAGCAGTCGCGACTGGTATTTTTTCAGCAGTTGCTGCACGGCCAGTAAACCGGTGGTCTCGTTGCCATGCAGCATGACTGAGATGAAGAGCGTGTTGTTTTGTTTACCCTTTAAGTGAAGCAAAGTCGGTCCGGAGAGCACTTTATGCAAATCCCTGGCGCTGCTGTCCAGCAGGCCCGCCGGTATACTATCAATCTGTTGCAGTAAGTCCTGTTTTAAATCGGCCATTGGCTCACCACCTCACCTGCTTGCTGATGATGCAGGTAATACCTGCTCATTCTGCCAAAATCTTTACCATATTCAGCAATAAAAGCCCGTTGCCAGTCACTGCCTGTTTGCTGCCGTTCAACTCTGTCGGCAACGACACCGAGGTATTTATCACGGTCACCAGCTTTAATACCCAGCTTGTCCAGGCCCTGAGCCGCCAGCGGCAGACAGGTGTCGAGAATAAAGTGCTGCAGTGGCTGGTGCTGACCGTCAAAGTCGACTACAGCGGTGTCCAGACCATAACGTGCAGCCTTGTAGAAATTATCCCGAGCATCGCTGAACGCCAGTTCTGTCCCATAGGCGATAATGCGGTCACACAGCGCATGACTGAGTCCGTAATAAAAAGCCGCATTGGCCAGCATATCGGTCACCGTGGGGCCGGCAGCCGGTGTCCGGTGCTCTATGCGGATATGTGGTTTGGCACCGGTAAATCCGATAAGAGGCCGGTTCCAGCGCCAGATGGTGCCATTGTGTAAACGCAGGTGTTCCATGTTGTCACTGGCTTCGCCCAGATCAACGGGCAGTAGCACGGGGTAATGGGCCAGATTTTCTTCAAAGCACTCGAAAATAGAGTGGCGGGCATAGTCACTGCCGAAACTGACCCGTTTTACCGGCCCGTGGGCAGCGCCGGCAAAACCACCTGCTTCAATCGCCTGTTCAAACAAGGGAATCCGGGTTTCCTGCCACAGACTGTGACCGAATAGAAAAGGAGAGTTGGCAGAGACTGCCACCATCGGTGCCGAGGCCATCAAAGAAGCATTATAGAAATGATGTGCCACATTGACCGGCACCTGAGTATGGAGCTGAAGAGAGGTGGCAGCGGACTCCAGCATGACATCATGATGCGTCAGCTTGAGATGGTCCTCGCCGCTGATATCCAGCTTTACCGGTTTGCCGCGGGCAGCCAGAATCTGTTCATTGAGTGCGCGATAGCGATTCATGTCTGACATATTCAGCACATTTAAATCATCCTGCGCCAGGGTAGGCAGGATGCCGATCATCATCAGTTCACCGTCCAGCCGTTGCGCCTGCTGGCTGGCATTGGACCAGGCGTTTTGTAGCTGACGGTGTAACTGACTGAGCGCATCGCCGGTTAGTGGTACCGGTTCGGTGTTGAATTCGATATTGAACTTGGCCAGTTCAGCATTGGCCAGGGGGTCATTGAGCAATTTCAGGAAAGCGTCGTTGACCGGGGCCGGGCGCATCGCTTTATCAACCAGCCAGGCTTCGAGTTCAATGCCGGCATAGCGCGTTTCATGTAATTGCGTGGCATCGCTGAGCAGATGTTGCAAACGTAAAGTCTCGTCTCGAAGATGTTCACTGAAACGCTCAAAATCTCTCGCTGTGAAGCTGACGCCCGCAATTTCCTGGCCCATCGATGATGCCTTAGATTGCTATCCTGACCCTAGCTTATAGCAGGCCGAAGCGATAAGCCAAGTTTCTAAAAATTGGGGCCTGCTTATCTCTGCTGCTATGATCGGCGCATGGAAAAAACAGCGAACCTAGAGTTTGATGCCGCTCATATCTGGCATCCCTATACCAGTGTGGCCCATCCACCGTTGCTGCACGAAGTCGTTTCTGCTGACGGCGTGAGGCTGACTTTAAGTGACGGACGTGAAATTGTTGATGGTATGTCGTCATGGTGGTCGACTATTCACGGCTATAACCATCCACGCCTGAATCAGGCTGCCAAATCACAGCTGGATAAAATGTCGCACGTGATGTTCGGCGGCCTGACCCATGAGCCTGCTGTCAATCTCGCCCGCAAACTAATTGAAATCACTGATGAAAGCCTGCAATACGTGTTTCTGGCTGATTCAGGTTCAGTCTCAGTTGAAGTCGCGATAAAAATGGCGATTCAGCACTGGTTTGCCCAGGGACAACCGCGTAAACAGCGACTGATGTCGGTGCGCAATGGTTATCACGGAGATACCTTCGGTGCGATGTCGGTCTGTGATCCGGTTAATGGCATGCATTCCATGTTCGAGCAGGTTCTGCCCAAACACCTTTTTGCGCCGGCACCGTCCTGTCAGCAGGATGAGGACTGGGATGACAGCCACATTGCTGAATTCAGACGCTTAATCCGCGAACATCATCATGAACTGGCAGCGGTGATTCTTGAACCGCTGGTGCAGGGGGCCGGTGGGATGCGGATGTATTGTCCTGAGTATCTGAGACAGGTCAGGGCTTTATGTGATGAATACGGTGTGTTGCTGATTTTCGATGAGATTGCGACCGGTTTTGGCCGTACCGGTACCATGTTCGCCTACGAGCAAGCCGGCATCGTTCCCGATATTCTCTGTCTGGGGAAAGCCCTGACCGGGGGCTACATGACGCTGGCGGCGACCTTATGTAACCGGAGAGTGGCGGAGGGTATCTCAGCTGATGGCCGTGGTGTGCTGATGCACGGGCCGACTTTCATGGGGAACCCGCTGGCGTGCCGGGTCGCTGCAGAGAGTATTGATTTATTGCTGGAGTCTGATTGGCAAAGTAATGTGTCGCGGATTGAAAATCAGCTCAAGGCTGAGCTGACGCCCTATGAGTCGCATGAGCTCGTCAATGAGGTCAGGGTCAAAGGTGCCATCGGTGTCGTTGATCTAAACCGGCCGCTGGATGACTGCATGGACTGGCTGCCGGGCTTTATTGTCGATCAGGGTGTCTGGATTCGTCCGTTCAGAACAATGATTTACATTATGCCACCGTACATCACTAATACGGACGATTTACGCTTGCTGACTGAAGCGATCGGCAAGATGCTGAATGAAGTGGTAAGACGACAAGCGGTTGAGGCTTAGGAAAAATCCTGACCGCAATAGCGGAAAGCGCTGATGTTCGGATTGATGTTGAAGGGTAAGCTACACCACAGTTATCAGAATAACTGATAACCCTATAACTAATGACGAGGACTGCATCATGTGGACTAAACCAGAATATTCAGACATGCGTTTCGGCTTTGAAGTCACTATGTATATTTGCAATCGCTAAAATATCGTGATTTCATCAAAAAGGCCCTTGGATTGATTCAAGGGCCTTTTTTGTTTCAGCCTGTCAAAAATATACTCGTAAGCCCTGAACTAACGGGATTCTCAACACAGATCGTCTACCGGTCACGTGTAATCGCTTTTACCAATCATATTAATTGAATTAAGTCGTTGTACCAATCTATATGGCTCGACTACAATGCAGACTGTCATTTACGACATAACCCACAAAGGAGCTAAATAATGTCATCACTGATTAATACAGAGATCAAACCATTCAAAGCGACCGCCTTCCATAATGGCGAATTCGTTGATGTAACAAGCGACGATGTCAAAGGTAAATGGGCTGTATTCGTTTTTTACCCAGCTGACTTTACTTTTGTCTGCCCGACCGAACTGGGTGATGTCGCTGACCACTATGAACAACTGAAAGAAATGGGTGTTGAAGTCTACTCAGTTTCTACTGACACTCACTTCGTCCACAAAGCATGGCACGATGCGTCTGAAACCATCAAAAAAATCAAGTTCCCAATGATTGGTGACCCAACTGGCCGCATCAGCCGTAACTTTGACGTCATGATCGAAGAAGACGGTGTCGCGCTTCGCGGTACCTTCATTATTGATCCGGATGGCGTCATCAAAACTGCTGAAGTTAACGATCTGGGTATCGGCCGCAGTGCTAAAGATCTGGTTCGTAAAGTACAGGCAGCGCAATATGTTGCTTCACATGACGGCGAAGTTTGCCCTGCTTCATGGCAGCCAGGCGAAGAAACCCTGTCACCTTCACTGGACCTGGTTGGCAAAATCTAATCCAGGCTGTCCAGCCAAAGACTCTGTCCGGGCATTGCGCCCGGACACAGTCCACTTATTGTTAACTGATTACAGGTATTTATCATGTTGGATGCAAACATCGCCGCACAATTGAAAGGCTACATGGAGAACATCAAACGTCCGGTCGAGCTGATTGCTGCGCTGGATGACAGTGCCAAAGCCAATGAAATGCGCGAGTTGCTGCAGGAAATTGCAGAGATGTCTTCGCAAGTCAGCTTCGTTGAAGACGTTCACAGCGACAGCCGCAAGCCATCATTCCAGATCAAGCAACCGGATGGTGAAGAGAAAATCCGCTTTGCCGGTATCCCGATGGGACACGAGTTTACTTCTCTGATCCTGGCATTGCTGCACACTGGCGGGCATCCAACCAAACTCGACGATGAAGTCATCCAACAGATTAAGAATCTGGAAGGTGAGTATCACTTCGAGACTTATATTTCATTATCGTGTCAGAACTGTCCGGAAGTGGTTCAGGCCCTCAATGTCATGGCCGTCCACAACCCGAATATCAGTCACACGATGATTGACGGCGCACTGTTTCAGGACGAAGTCGATGAACGCCAGATCATGGCTGTGCCGACGGTTTATCTTAATGATAAAAGCTTCGGCCAGGGTAGAATGAGTCTGCCGGAAATCATCGCCAAGCTGGATACCGGTGCTGTTAAGCGTGAAGCTGAGAAAATCAGTGCCAAAGATGACTTCGATGTACTGATTGTCGGTGGTGGTCCCGCTGGCGCCTCAGCGTCGATTTATGCTGCCCGTAAAGGTATTCGTACCGGTATCGTGGCCGAGCGTTTCGGCGGTCAGGTAATGGACACCATGGCCATCGAGAACTTTATCTCGGTCAAGGAAACCGAAGGTCCGAAACTGGTTGCCGCGCTGGAAGAGCACGTCAAGGAATATGAAGTTGACGTGATGAATCTGCAACGCGCCAAAAAACTGACCAAAAAAGACAAAATGGTCGAAGTCGAGCTGGAGAGTGGGGCGACTTTGAGCAGTAAAACCGTGATTCTGGCCACCGGTGCCCGCTGGAAGCAACTGGGTGTTCCAGGTGAAGAGGAATATCGTGGTCATGGTGTGGCTTACTGCCCGCACTGCGATGGACCTTTGTTTAAAGGTAAACCGGTCGCGGTTATCGGTGGTGGTAACTCCGGTGTGGAAGCTGCGATTGACCTAGCCGGTATTGTCGGTCACGTCACGCTGATTGAGTACAACGGTGAATTACGCGCTGACGCGGTGCTGCAGAAAAAACTGTTCTCGCTGGACAATGTCACTGTGGTGACTGGTGCACAGACTACCGAAATTACCGGTGCGGATGGCAAGGTGAACGGACTGGTTTATATCGACCGCGCGACAGAGCAGAAACATACACTGGATTTGAATGCGGTATTTATTCAGATAGGTCTGATTCCGAATACCGACTGGCTGAAAGACACGATTGAATTGAGCCAGTACGGTGAAATCGAAATTGATAACCACGGCCAGACTTCGATGCCGGGTGTGTTTGCGGCAGGTGACGTGACGACCATACCCTACAAGCAAATTATTATGGCGATGGGTGACGGTGCCCGCGCTGCACTGGGTTCCTTTGATTACATCATCCGCAGTGATTTTGATGATGAAGAGAAAACCAACGCCGCCTGATAAAGCATTGATTTCAAGCTGAACCCGGGGCCTCGTCAACCAGATCCAACAGGTTGACGAGGTTCATTTTTATTGCAAGGCGGGTCAGTTCAATATCACTGCTGACACCCAGTTTTTTCTTGATGATGTAATGTGAGTTGGACACGGTTTTAGGACTGATATTAAGCATATCGGCGATAGCCTGATTCGAATTGGCATCGACCAGTAAGCGCAGAATTTCAAATTCTCTGACTGTCAGCTCGTCCAGGGCTGACTGTTCCTGTCCCAGTTTTTCCATGGCCAGTGCCTGTGCAATGTCAGCGCTTAGGGTGTGTTTATTCTGTGCCACCTGATGAATAGCGCGAATCAGCGCCTCCGGTTCACTGCTTTTGGTGATGTAACCCAAAGCCCCGGCTCGGGTGGCCTGAAGCGCAAAGCTGGGGTTCTGATGCATGCTGAACACCAGTACCCGTGCATTGGCATCATACTGCCGGATCCGCTCAATCGCTTTCAGACCGCTTTGACCGGGTAGAGAAATATCCATCACCACCACATCAGGCTGATGCTGCTTGTACTGGCTATAGGCTTCGTTTCCGTCGCCGGCCTCACAGAGCACTTCAAACTCAGCCTGCTTCTGCAGCAAGGAACGATAACCTTCCCTGACGATGGCATGATCATCGACCAGCATGATTGTGACAGTCTTACTCATCTTGCATTAGCTCCCGGGGCGCTTCATGGATTGGCAGAGACACAGTGACCAGCAGCCCGCCATAACGTTGGGCCTGCAGGCTGAGAAGTCCGCCCAGCGCAGTCACACGCTCATGAATACCGAACAGCCCTATGCCCATGGTGTTTTCAAAAGATTCTGCCTGGGCGATACCGTCATCACGGATGCTGATTAGCACCGTCTGATCGGTCATCCTCCTGAGGCTGATCTCAGCTTTCCCTGCTTTGGCATGCTTGGCGATATTGGTCAGACACTCCTGCACGATACGATAGATGTTAACCGGCAAGGGATCAGGCAGATTATCCAGATTCTTATCAATATCAAGCTGATACTGAGTCTGGTTACCGCTGCGCTGATTCCAGCTTTTGACCAATTGTGTCAGGCTGGCGCTGAGTCCGAGTTCATCGACTTCGGTCGGTCTGAGACGTGTCAACAGGTTACGCAGGGCTTTCATCATATGTGCGGTGATGTGACTGATTGACTGAACTTCATCCACCACAGCAGGGCAGTCTTTCCTGGCTGTCTGAGCCACGGATGCGGTCACCGCATTGATACCGGCTAGACATTGGCCGAATTCATCATGCAATTCCCTGGATATATAACGGTGCTCTTCTTCCTGGGCATTCATCAGTTTCAGCGCCAGTCGCTTGTTCTCCGCCAGCGTATGCTGCTGGCTGCTAGCAAGGGCGTTAATCGCCTCACCGGTACGGCGCCATTCAGCAATATCAAAGCCGGGTAGGCGATAATCTAAATTTCCCTCGCGCATTTTTTCCAGACCGTTAACTATCCGGTGAGCCGGTCGCAGCATCCGGTTGATTGTCCAGAACATCAGCACACACAGGGCAAGAAACGTCACTGCCAGGACACCGGTCACGGCACGCAGATTATTCCATGCCCGGGTGGTTTCCATCTGCACATTCAGCGTCACCAGCACGGTGCCGTATTTCAAGGCATTGAAATTCACCGGTGTTCTGACTTCATAGTCCGGGTTGAAAAACTGTTTATAGAGACTACCGAACCAGTTGGGATAGGTGGTTTCCAGATCCGGCATATCATTACACAGGCTGCGCTGACGACTCTGGGTCCGTGACAGAAACTGGGTGCAGGAGCCGGGCACGCCACCGATACCGCGCCATTGATTCACATCAGGAAAAGACCGTGAAAAATCATAACGCTGGAACATCTGCAGCAATTGCTGCCGGGTTTGACGTTCTATCCGGTTGGCAGTCTGTTCAGCCTCAAAAATCGCCTGCTTATCTGTCTGGTAAAGCACATACCAGGCACTGGCGAATAGACATACCAGAGCAATCAGCAGGATCCTGACCAGTAGCTGGGCTTTTAAATTCATGCTTATTTCACGGGGCTGCGAAGAAGTTAGAAGTCTAGGCTGTCTGAGACCAGCTTTAAAGTCGTAAATTCAGCTCGGGCAATTTGCCCGAGCTTTGCGGGCAGATATCTGATGCAGCAATTCTTCTCTCAATTTCTAATAGCAGTGCTTAATCAAACAACAATAAACGAACGAGAGAGAACGATGGAAATTTTATTGATCGGTGCTGTAGCGATGATGGCAGCGCTTATTCTGAGTGCCTGGCTGATGACTTTTGCCAAGTGGTTTCCGCTGCCCGGTGTGGATGCTTTTATTATCGATTACAAAACCCTGATTCGGGCGCATGTGGATTATGCCTTGATGGCTTTATTCAGCCTGGGGTTTTATGGTGCTGCGAAAGGCGCCGGAATCGACCTGCCGGTAGTGGCATGCTGGGCTGTGGCGATTGGTGGTTTTACCAATCCGACAATTTTTACTATCGCGGCTTTTGATATGGCGTTTTGGGATAAGGTCATCTGGAAGCTTTTTTCTGCTGTCAGTTTTGCAATCACAACAGTGGGTTTTGTCTGGATTGGATTCACTTTTCTTCAGTTTGCTTGGTAAAGTAGTCCGGCACAAAAACACAAAAATATATCAAGGGGAGAGAACATGGCTGAATCTCAGCTGCTACAAACGGCGCGTGATCATGCGCTGGCACTTGAAAAAGGGGTTAATGACGTAGTCGTAGGGCAAACGCAGGCTGTTCGTCTGATCCTGATTGCGCTGCATGCCCGTGGCCACGTGTTGCTGGAAGGCGGTGTCGGTGTCGGTAAAACAACCCTTCTGCGGGCCTTTTCCCGTGCATTGGGCGGTGCTTTCGGTCGTATCGAGGGTAGTGTCGATATGATGCCCAATGACCTGCTTTACAGCGCCTGGGTGAATGCTGAAGGCAAACCGGTTATCGACCCCGGCCCGCTGATCAGTCATGGTGAAGAAACTGCCGTGTTCTTCTTCAATGAAATCAACCGCGCCCGACCTCAGGTGCAGTCGCTGTTGTTACGGGCGATGGCGGAACGCAGTGTTGATGCCTTCGGTAAAGAATATCGTTTCCCGCATATGGTGGTGTTTGCCGACCGTAATGCGGTGGAAAAAGAAGAAACCTTCGAGCTCAGTGCCGCTGCCCGTGACCGCTTCCTGTTCGAAATCAACATCAGTCGTCCTGAAGAGGACGAAATCCGCCGCCGGCTGATTTTCGACCCGGCTTTCCATGATGTGGATCAGCTGCTGGCCGGTATCAGTGAGCCTATGCTGGACTACCGTGAACTCAACCAACTGGACCGTGAGATTCAGCGCGCCATCTTTGTTTCGCCTGAAATCGAAAACTATGTGGTGCGCCTGTGGGATGCCAGCTGGAAACCAGCAGAAATGGGCATTGAACTGGAAGACATTTATGTGGAAGACCTGGTGGTTGCCGGGGCCAGTGTCCGTGGTATGTCAGCGATGGTGCGTGCAGCCAAAGTCAGCGCCTGGCTGGAAGGCCGCGATCATGTGTTGCCTGATGATATTCATACCGTGCTGCTGCCTTCGATGACTCACCGCGTGTTCCTGTCACCGGTTTACGAAGGTCGTCGTGAACAGATCATGCCGCAATTTGTTCACGCTTTGCGTGACCACATTGCCACGCCCTGATTATTATGGATTTACGAGACCTGCAGCCGCAGGAATTCAGCTACCGTTTTCCGGATAAGATCTTCGGTCATGTGCCCGGTGCTCATAGCGGGACCGCGCTGGGCAGTGGTGATCGATTTGCCGGCTTTGCCGACTTGTTTGATTATCCGGATCCACGCCGTCTTGATATCCGGGCCAGTATACGCAGTCAGGCTGCCGATATTACCCAACAGCAACAGCGCTGGCTGGTCAAGCGCTATCAACAGCGGGCATCGATTACGCTATGGTTGCTGGCCGATGTCAGTAAGTCGATGTCAGTCGCCAGTGTGAACCATGAACGCCTGGCAAGACTGGCGCATATGATTGCCCACACCTCCATTGGTCTGGGCGACCGCTTTGCGATGGCTGCGTTTGATTCAATCTGGCGTCAGGATCTGACCGTGATGCCGACCACACAACGCAGTATGCCGGCCTTTGCCGCCGAGAAACTGCTGACCGCCCCGGCGCCTTCAGCACCGGGCGCCGATGGTTTGTTTCATGCCGCTGATCTGGTCAATAACAAGCGGGCAATGGTGTTTCTGGCTTCCGACTTTTGCTTTGATCTTGAACTGGTTGAACGCAGCTTGCGAAAGCTATCGCAATACACGGTGATACCGATTATCTGGCGCCATGATGATGTGGATCATTTCCCGTCACATGCCGGCTGGGCGGAAACCCGTGATGCCGAGACCGGCCAGCGTCATAGTGTCTGGATGCGGCCCGGCATGAAAAAGCGCTGGCAGCAGCAGATGGATGATCATTTTTCCCGGTTAACCGAGTGTTTTATGCGCTATCGCATCAGACCTTTATTTGTGGACGGCGATATTACGCCACAACAGTTGACTGAATATTTTCACGGCATGAAAAGAGCATAGGGATGCAGATATGCGTAATTGGTTTGTATTAGTCCTGTTTCTGTTCTCTCTGCAGGCACAGGCGATCGATACCCGTATCGAACTGGACCGCAGCTGGGGTCTTCTTATCGGGGACATGATAACGGCGACGATAGAACTGCCGGTGGCAGTGACGGAATTGGATGCTCAGTCCCTGCCGCAACATGAAAAACGTTACGGCCCATGGCTGTATCTCCATGACAGCGAACAACTGGGTAATACCCTGACGCTGCATTACCAGCTCATTAATGTACCGGCTGAGAATCGCGAAGTGGCGACACCGGAGCTGGAACTGAGAACCAAAGATGGTGAGTTCATTACTGTGCCGTCGGCGCCGATGCAGATTGGTTCTTTTATGGAGCGAAGCGGGGATGGAGAGGGCGCTGCCAGTGTCATTCCACGAGGAGATATGCGCCTTTTACCCGCTGAGCAGACCACATTGATCTGGCAGCTGTGGACAACACTGGCCGTGCTGTTGCTGAGCAGTCTGATCTGGCTGTTCTGGCATTTCGGTCTGCGTCCTCGCCACCGATTACCTTTTGCCACGGCAATGTTTGAACTCAATAAAATGCGTCTGTTGGGCCGCAAAGATGCTGATGCGGCCAGCCGCAGCCTGCATCATGCTTTCAATCGTTGTGCCGGCCGGGTGGTGATTAACAGTGAACTGGACAAGCTATGGCTGCAATGTCCCTGGCTGGAACCGCTGAAGGCCGATATTGAAAGCTTTTACCGTGCATCGGCAGCGCATTATTTCAGCCCCACAGCGGCTGAACAGAAGGACTTCGGGGATTTACTGAAGTTGGCTAAAGTCTGCCGGGACCGGGAGCGCCTGGCATGAATCTGTTTGGTCTTGAATGGTTTAACCCCGGCTTTTTATTGTTGCTGCCATTGGCGATATTGCCATGGTTTAACCACAACCTTGATAAGACCGTGGCTTGGGTCAATCTGGTGCCGGTCGATCCATTATCACGCTTTTTCAATATCGGTCTTAAACTCCTGTCGACCCTCGTGATTGCAGCCCTGGTGCTGGCACTGGCTGGCCCCAGTCTGCCTGAGCAGAAAGTGGAGCGAATCGGCGAGGGCGCTGAGATTGTGCTGCTGCTGGATCGTAGTCGTAGTATGGACGACCCTTTTGCGGTCAAACATCAGGCGGCGGCAGTCAGTGTCGGCGGTGACAATTCCAAACGTAATGTCGCCCGTGATTATCTGACCGAATTCGTCAGAAACCGGCCTGATGATCGTTTCGGTTTTGTGTTTTTCAGTACCAAATCGGTCAATCTGCTGCCACTGACCTATGACAAAGATGTGGTGCTGGCCACAATCAATGCTAACGCTCTCGGTAAAGGGCTGTCGGATACCAATATGGCGGAAGCGCTGCTCAGCAGCGCCGAGATGTTTGAAGGTCAGCCTTATCGCGGGTCGCGGATTGTATTGCTGGTCTCTGATGGTGGACAGTTATTGTCTGAGGAGGCAAAAGAAGAAATAAGCCGTCTTTACAAAGAGATGAACCTCAGTATTTACTGGATTTATCTCAAGTCTAACCAGGCAATGACATTGGAAGAGTCAGATGAGGACAGTATGCTCTGGGTCGATATTCCTGAGCGCAAACTGCATAACTTCTTCAAATCCATCGGCGTGCCGTACCGGGCTTTTGAAGCCGGTTCACTGGAAGCCTTTGCCGAGGCGCTGGCAGAAATTGATCGGCAGCATTATCAGACTCTGATTGTCGAGGAAACGCTGCCGCATGAGCCGAAAACGGATGCCTTGTTATGGCTCGCCTTATTAGCGGTACTGCTACTGGCAGCATCTCATCTATACACCTTCTGGGGAGTAAGAAAAGCCCATGAATAAAACACTTGTTTTAGCACGCTGGCTGTTGATTCTGCTGATTATCGGCAGTGCTTTGCTGGCCGTCGTTACGGCTGCCCGCTTGTGGCAGGCGCAGCAGGTGAATGCCTATATCAGTGAACCGGAAGTCTTTGATACCGTGCCCGATGATCCGCGTGCGCATTTTGCCTACGCCAATATGCTTGAGCGTCAGCAAAAGCATAATGAGGCCTTGGAGCAACTGACTCGGGTGCTGGGAGAAGCGGATGCCGAATTATTACCGCTGGCTTACTTCAATCGCGGCAATATCAATCTGCGCGAAGCACTGAGCCTCACCAGCTCTGACGGCAGACAGATTCCAATGATTGAACTGGCCAAGCAGGACTACCGCAGTGCCCTGGCGCTGGATCCAAAAATGTGGCATGCCCGTTACAATCTCGAAATCGCACTGCGAGTGGTACCTGAAGATCCGGCCAACACTGAGGATTTCGAAAAAAATGTGATCAGCAGCCAGCGCTCGATAGAGAGTAAGGCATTCAAGGTTGATCTGCCATGAGGCTGAGCTATCAGAAACGGATTACCTTGACTGCCATCATCATGGCACTAGCGCTGATTCTGGTGATGGCGGCATTGTGGATGCCGCATATCAAGCGTGATGTCAAAATCATGGACGCGCTGTTTGTGATCGATATTACCGACAGCATGAATGTCGAGGATGCCACGCTGAATGGCGATAAAGTCAGCAGACTGGTCTGGGCCAAGGAGTTTACTCGACGGGCGTTTCTGGATATGCCCTGTGGCGCACATGCCGGCCTTGCTATTTTCAGTGAAGCCAGAAGTCTGATTCTGATGAATCCGGTCGAAGTCTGCAGCAGTTATCATGATTTGACCCAGATGCTGAACAAGTTTGATCCACATATGGCCTGGGCCCGTTCCAGTGAAGTCTCGAAAGCAGTTTATACCGCCATTCGTCAGGCCAGGGAAATTGAGCCCGAACCGACCATCGTGTTTGTCACCGACGGTCATGAGTCGCCACCGATACACGAATCGCTGTTCCCGCGGTTTGATGGCAAGCCAGGCGAAATTCACGGTGTCATGGTTGGCGTTGGTGGTGAAGATTTATTGCCGATTCCCAAGACCAATGAGAAAGGCGAAATCGAAGGCTTCTGGGAGGTGAATGATGTGATGCATCAGGACGTCTATGCCTCGCTGCGCTCAGACTCAAACATGAACGTGCCGCAGGCACGTACTGAACACCTCTCTTCGCAGAAAAAATCGCATCTGCAAACCTTGGCAGATCGGGTGGGCTTTGAGTTTGTGTCGTCACCGACCAAGCCGGGCAAGCTGGTCAATGCCATCAGAAAAGTATCTGAAACACGGCCACAGACCATTAATTATGACCTTTATGCCTGGTTTGCAGGTATCGCACTGGCACTGATTCTGCTGGTTTATTTACCTTATGGCTGGTTTATCCGAACCGACGACTAGCGGCTAACAGCCACAGACAGCGGGAGCTGTTCATGTTGCACAGGAACCGCACTATACCCACCCGGCAAGTTGCTGACTGATGCTGAGTTGGGAGATGCCCATATTGTTGTGGTTGCTGCCATTGGCGTTGTTGCCTTGGCTCAGTCACAACACGGAAAAGACGGTCGTCTGGCAGGCCATGTTGCCGCATGACCGTCTTTCCCTGGCTTTAAGCCTGCTGTTTAAAATCCTGTCCTCTGTCGCTATTGCTTCGCTGTTGCTGGCGCTGGCAGGTCCTTATATTCCGGAACGTGTCGTGGAACGCAGTCGTCAGGGGGCGGAATTTGTGATTTCACTCGATCGCAGCCGCAGTATGGATGATATTTTTGCCCGTCCGCCACGCAATACTTTACCGATAGAAGCTTTCTCCACCCGCAGTAAACGCATGGTCTCCGGTGACTATCTGCTTGAGTTTGTCAAACGTCGTCCTGATGACCGGTTTGCTTATATCTTATTCAGTACCCGCGCGACTGAGATTCTGCCTCTGAGTTATAACCGTGATGCCATTCTGGCCACAATAGCTGCTGGCGGACTGGGTAAGGGCCTGTCAAAAACAGATATTTTCCAGGCGCTGAACAAGGCTGCCAGCCTGTTTGAAGGTGAACCCTATCGTGGTTCACGCAATATCCTTTTGATTTCAGATGGGGGTGAGATCCTCGATCACGATGAGAAAGTACAGTTACAGCAACGCTTGGCTGAAATGCGTATCAATCTATACTGGATATACCTGCGTACGGTCAGAGGCATGACGCTTGATGAGCAGGAGGATGATAATTTGCTGTGGCTGGATATGCCGGAACGCAAATTACACACTTTTTTCAAAAGTCTGAACACGCCCTATCAGGCCTTTGAGGCGGGTTCTTTAAAAGAATTTGCAGCAGCGATTGATGAAATTCATCGCCAGCAATATCAGCCATTGCTTGTAGAAGAGCGATTACCCAAACAGCCCAAAGCGGATCTATTTCTCTATCTGGCACTGCTGTGTTGCAGCCTGCTGGTGGTTGCCCGGCTCTACACCAGTTGGGGCGTCTATCGAGCCCACCAATCCTAGCTTCAGCATAGTCGCATTAGGCGGTCGGCTTTGCTATCGTGAAAAGATAAATGCATGAAAAATTGAGCCACTGATGAGCCAGATTTTACCCCGTGAATGGCTGGAAATTTCGCTTCCTGAACAACAATGTCGGCTTTGGCAGGATGATACCTGCGTATTTGCGGCACCCGTCTCCACGGCCCTGAATGGGGCGGGTGAGTCTAACGGTAGTGGCTGTACACCGCGAGGCTGGCATCAAATCCGCGCCTGTATCGGTCATGGGCAGCCTTTGAATTCTGTTTATGTCGGCAGACGCCCGACCGGAGAAATCTATAACTCTCAATTGGCACAGGCATTTCCTGAACGTGACTGGATTCTGACCCGTATTTTGTGGCTCAGTGGTCTGGAAATCGGCAAAAACCGACTGGGAAATGTTGATACAATGCGCCGTTATATATACATCCACGGTTGCCCCGATTCGGCGCCGATGGGACAGCCTCTCTCCCATGGCTGTATCCGCATGCATAATCAGGATCTGCTGGCTTTATTCGACCGGGTTAAACCGGGGCTGAAAGTCCGGATTGATGAATAGGGTTAAAAAATTATGACGTTAGGGCCGCTGATGGTCGATCTGCTCGGCACCACGCTGAGTCAGGAAGAGAAAGAGATTCTGCAACATCCGCTGGTCGGCGGTGTAATTTTGTTTAGCCGCAACTTTGAAGATGCCCGCCAGATAGAGCAATTATGCAGCGAGATTCATGCCCTCAGAAAACCGCATCTGCTGATTTCGGTTGATCACGAGGGAGGACGGGTACAACGTTTTCGCAAAGGCTTTACCCGACTGCCGCCAGTCGCTGCTATTGGCAAGGAGTTTCATCAGCATCATCAATTGACATTAGAGCGGGCTGAACAGACCGGCTGGTTGATGGCGGCGGAGCTTCGTTCGGTTGGTGTCGATTTCAGTTTTGCTCCGGTGCTGGATCTGGATTATGGCGTCAGTGAAGTGATCGGTGACCGGGCTTTTCACCGTGATCCGAAATCGGTGATTGAGATTGCCCGCGCTTATATCCACGGCATGCGTAGAGCCTGGATGGCGGCAGTGGGTAAACATTTCCCGGGGCATGGTGCGGTGGAAGTGGATTCCCATCTGGGACTGCCGGTGGATAACCGCTATTTCGAAGATATGCTGCAGGCTGATATTCTGCCGTTCGCTCAGCTTTGCCAGAAAGAACTCGCCGGCATCATGCCGGCACATATTGTCTACGAGCAGAATGACGAGCTTCCGGCCGGCTTTTCCCGTTTCTGGCTGCAGGAAATATTGCGGGAGCGACTCGGTTTTCAGGGCGCGATTCTGAGTGATGATTTGAGTATGGAAGGTGCGGCCATTGTCGGCGGCCCTCTGGAGCGGGCAGAGGCGGCGCTGGAGGCCGGTTGCGATATGGTGCTGGTCTGCAATAATCCGGGTAGTGTGATTGAAGTTGTCGACGGGCTTAAGATCAAACCGGATCCGCTAAGACACGCCAGGCTGGTGCGTCTGCATGGTCGTCATGCCACCCCACGGGAGGAGCTGCTGGCCAGCGGCGAGTGGAAGCAGGCGGTAGAACTCATTGCCGGCTATTCACCGGATCCGGAAATGGAGCTGAATCTGGCATGAAACAGTGCATATTCCTGCTCCTGCTGGGGTTGAGCTTTGCGACTCAGGCTGGCATCTATCCCGGCGCCGCCGTCACCAGTCAGCAGTCAGGCGAAACCAACCGTCAGAGCGAAACAGCCAGAACAGAACCACGTCTGCCCAGCCCGCAGGCCACCGTGAAGCAGTTTATCAATGCCATGACCCGGGTGGCGACCGGTGATGATGAGGCAATGGATAAAGCGATTGCCACGCTGGACTTGTCCAAAGTCAGCCCATTGATTCAGGACGAGCGTGGTCAGCAAACCGCCAGACTGTTATTCAGTGTGATGCAGCTGTCTGATATGCCTAAACTGGAACAGATTCCGGCTAATCCCAGGCTGGAGCAATTTACCTTATTACGCAGTGAAGCCGGCAATGTCGTGCTTCGTATCAATGACCAGAATAACTGGCTGTTCAGCAGCAAAACAGTAGAGCGAATCCCGGCGATTTTTGATGTGCTGACACAGCAGCAGACATTCGCCGAGGGCGATGAAAACACTGTCTCTTTGCCCACCAGTGTGCAATTGCGCGCTCAGATGCCTTCCGTGCTTAAACAGGGTTTTTTGCTTGAATACTGGCAATGGATTGGTCTGTTTCTGATTATTATTGCCGGGTCGATCGCCGATAAAGTGCTGGCCTGGGTACTGAAACTCAATGTCAGTCGTTGGCAGAAACATCATCCCGCCTTTGAAACTGTCGACAACAATGTACTGAGGCCTTTGGGGCTGATGGCGATGGCGTTGATGTGGTGGTCTGGTCTTAACGCACTGGGTCTGCCGGATACCGCACTGGTGATATTGCTGGTGGCCGTTAAATTACTGGTCTCTCTGTCAGGTATCTGGAGTGCATTCCGCATCGTCGATGTTTTTAATGCCTTGTGGACCGGCAGAGCCTTAAAAACCCAGAATAAATTTGATGATCTGCTGGTGCCGATGGTCAGCAAGAGCCTTAAAGTCTTTGTTGTCGTGATCGGCATCGTGTTTGCGGCAGATAACCTCAATATAGATGTGACCAGCCTGCTGGCCGGGCTGGGACTCGGCGGCCTGGCGTTTGCGCTGGCGGCGAAGGATTTACTGGGTAACTTTTTCGGCTCGGTGACTGTGCTGCTGGATCGCCCGTTCAGTATCGGCGACTGGGTCGTGATTGGTGATATTGAAGGCACGGTCGAGCAGGTCGGTTTCCGCAGTACCCGGCTAAGAACCTTTTACAATTCGCAGGTCACCATGCCCAACTCGATTCTGACCACTACCAAGATTGACAATATGGGTGCCCGCCGATTCCGCCGGATGAAGCAAGTGCTCTCGGTCACTTACGATACCCCACCAGAGAGCATCGAAGCCTTCTGCGAGGGGATTCGCAAGATCATTCAACTGCATCCCTATATGCGTAAGGATTATTATCAGGTTTACTTCAATGAATACGGTGCTGCCTCATTAAGCATTCTGGTCTATGTATTCTGGGCCACGCCGGACTGGAGCACCGAGCTGCGCGAGCGGCACCGTTTTCTGCTGGATATTCTGCGCCTCGCCAGACAACTGGAAGTCGAGTTTGCATTCCCGACCCAGACGCTCTACCTCAAACGCGGCGATGTCGCACAACCGGCAGCAGAACCGTTCAAACCCGGCATGAGCCATGAAGAGGCGCTGACTCGTGGTCAGCAAGAGGCGGAATCCATTGTCAGTCAGACTTTGAGCGGCGACATTCCGGGCCCGGTAGAATTTCCAAGATAATTAAGCATTTAAACAGGTTTTAGCGTTAATGGCCGAACAGTTTGTTCATTTACATCTTCATACCGACTATTCACTGGTCGACGGTCTGGTCAGAATTAAACCTTTGGTCAAACAGGTCGCCGACTATGGCATGCCGGCGGTGGCAATTACCGATCAGCACAACCTGTTTGCGGCGGTAAAACTGTTCAATGCGGCCATGCAGGCCGGGGTGAAACCGATTCTGGGCGCCGATCTGCGCCTGCGCGATCCTGGTGATGCCAAGCAAAGTACCCGCTTTGTGGTGCTTTGTATGAACCTGGAAGGCTTTCATAACCTGTCACGCCTTCTGTCCCGGGCCTATATTGAAGGTCAGCATCTGGGCGTACCGATGCTGGAAGCGGACTGGCTGGATGGTCAAACCGGCGGGCTTATCTGCCTCTCGGGCGGTCGCGAAGGTATTCTCGGCAAAGCCTTGCTCAATCATCAACAGGATGAAGTTCAGAATCAGCTCGCTTTCTGGCAGAAACGCTTTCCTAATCGTTTTTATCTGGAACTCATCCGCACCGGCCGCGATGATGAAGAGCGCTTTGTGCGGGAAGCGGTGGCACTGGCAGCTGAGAAACAAATCCCGGTGGTGGCCAGTAATGATGTGCGTTTTCTGCAAGCGCAGCATTTTGAAGCGCATGAAGCCAAAGTCTGTATTCATGACGGTCGCCAACTGGATGATCCACGCCGGCCGCGGCTGTATTCCGAGCATCAGTATCTGCGCAGTGCCGAGGAGATGGCGCGTTTATTCGCTGATATTCCGGAAGCGATTGAAAACACTGTGGAAATCGCCAAGCGCTGTAATCTGGAGCTGACGCTGGGCGAACACTATCTGCCCGACTTCCCTGTCCCAGAAGGCATGACTATCGAGGAATTCTTTGCCGAGGATTCCTACAAAGGCCTCAAAGAACGACTTACTGTTTTATTCCCGGACGAATCAGAGCGTGAAGCGAACAGAGCACGTTACGAAGAGCGGCTGCAGATCGAGCTGGATGTCATCAACTCAATGGGTTTCCCCGGTTACTTTCTTATCGTGGCCGACTTTATCCAGTGGGCCAAAAACAATGGGGTGCCAGTCGGGCCGGGACGGGGCTCGGGTGCCGGTTCATTGGTGGCCTATGCGCTCAAGATCACCGATCTGGATCCATTGCAGTATGACTTGCTGTTCGAACGCTTTCTGAACCCGGAACGGGTATCCCTGCCTGACTTTGACGTCGACTTTTGCATGGATGGCCGCGATCGGGTTATCGATTATGTATCGCAGCATTATGGCCGTGATCATGTTTCCCAGATCATCACCTACGGGACCATGGCAGCCAAGGCGGTATTGCGGGATGTCGGCCGTGTTTTGGGCCATCCTTACGGCTTTGTCGATCAATTGGCCAAGCTGGTGCCGTTTGAGCTGAAAATGACGCTCACCAAGGCACTGGAGCAGGAGCCGCAGTTAAAAGAGCGTTACGACAATGAGGAAGAAGTCAAAACCCTGATTGACCTGGCTTTGCAGCTGGAAGGGCTGACTCGTAACGTCGGCAAGCACGCTGGCGGGGTGGTGATCGCGCCCAAGGTATTGACCGAGTACACGCCGCTTTACTGTGAACACAACGGTGCCAGCCTGGTGTCGCAGTTCGACAAAGACGATGTGGAAAGCGTTGGCCTGGTCAAGTTCGACTTCCTGGGGCTGAAAACCCTGACCGTGATCGACTGGGCGATGAACAATGTCCGTAGCTTGATTGGTGACAAGGCGGATGAAATCGATATCACCAATCTGCCGCTTGATGACAAGCCGACCTTTGATTTGCTCAAGCGTTGTGAAACCACTGCCGTATTCCAGCTGGAATCGCGAGGCATGAAAGAACTGGTCAAGCGCCTGCAGCCGGATACCTTCGAGGATATTATCGCCCTGGTGGCGCTGTTCCGGCCTGGTCCGCTGCAGTCGGGCATGGTCGATGACTTTGTGAACCGTAAACATGGCCGGGCCCGGGTGGATTATCCGCATCCTGATCTGGAGCCGGCGCTGAAGCCGACTTACGGCGTTATCGTCTACCAGGAACAGGTCATGCAGATTGCGCAGGTGCTGGCTGGTTACAGTCTGGGCGGTGCTGATATGCTGCGGCGGGCGATGGGTAAGAAAAAACCCGAGGAAATGGCCAAGCAACGCCAGATTTTCCTGGAAGGGGCCGCGGGGCGCGGTATCGAAGAAAAAGAAGCCGGTCCCATCTTCGACCTGATGGAAAAATTCGCCGAGTATGGTTTCAACAAATCACACTCGGCTGCCTATGCGCTGGTGGCGTATCAGACCGCCTGGCTCAAGGCCCATTATCCGGCCGCCTTTATGGCCGCGGTTTTGTCCGCTGATATGGATAACACTGACAAGGTCGTCGGTCTTATCGATGAATGTCGTGATATGAAGTTGAATGTGCTGCCGCCGGATGTGAATCACAGCAAGATTAAATTCACGGTCGAGGATGAGCGCACGATTCGTTATGGTCTGGGCGCGATCAAAGGCGTTGGTGAGTCAGCGCTGGCCGGCATTGTTCATGAACGCGAGCAGGGCGAGGAGTTCAGCTCTTTATACGATTTCTGCCGTCGTGTGGATATGCGCAAGATTAATCGCCGTGTCATGGAATCACTGGTGAAGGCCGGGGCGATGGATTCGCTGGGCGGCCACCGCGCCAGTCTCAGTGCCAGCCTGACCAAGGCGATGCAGATCGCCGAACAGCATCGCCGCGATAAGGACAGCGGGCAGAATGATTTATTCGGCCTGACACCGGAAAACGATACCGAGCAGGATGAACCACTGGAACCAGCGGCGGAATGGGCGGAAGAGCATCTGTTGCTGGCGGAGAAAGAGACGCTGGGACTCTATCTGAGCGGGCATCCGATTGATCGTTACGAAGCGGAACTGGCCGAGTTTATTCCCAAAAAAATCAATGAGCTTGATGCGCCGGAATCCAAAGGCTACCAGCGTAATGAAAAACCGGTTTTGACCGCTGGCTTGATTGTGGCGATCCGCACGATGAAATCAAAAAGCGGCAGCCGGATGGCGTTTATTACCCTGGACGACCAGAGCGGACGACTGGAAGTCCGGGTGTTCGGCGAGGTCTATGAACAATATCAGAGCTTTATTCAGCCGGATAAGCTGGTGGTGATTCAGGGTAAGATTGGACAGGATAACTTTACCGGCGGGCTGTCGGCCACGGCGGAAAAAGTGTTTGATATCACCGGTGCCCGCGAGGCTTTCGGCCAGGCATTGCAAATCAACATTGCTAATGAGGATGAAGCAAAGCCGTGGGTGGAACAACTGAGAACGACGCTGACCCCCTTCAAGGGCGGCGGACTCGGGCTGGAGCTCAGGTATCAGAATCAACAGGCCAGTGCCTTGTTGATGTTGGGTGAAGAATGGCAGGTCACCCCCAGCGATACGTTGCTCAGCCAGATTGCCGCACTGCCGGGAAAAGTTGCTGTTACAATGAGATACAAGTCCTCAGCGTAAGGAGGCTCCATGTCTGCGGGTGAGAATAATTCAACAGCGCGAACCGCAGTCGGGGGGGATTCACTCACCGATGCGCTTGATGCTGCACTGCAACACACCAACAAGACACCGCCGGTTGATGATCAGGCCGACGAGCAGTCAGAAGTGAAACACAGTGCTGATGAACGCAGTCAGCGTAGTCTCGCTGAGCGTCTGAGCCTGCCGTTTATCCGCCTTCATGATTATCCCTTCGATGAAACGGTGCTGAGTCTGATTCCGGCAGAGTTCGCCCGACATCATGACGTCATCCCGCTCAGAGTCAATAAAACCCACCTGCTGGTGGCCCTGGCAAGTCCGATGGATATGGACTTATTCCAGACGCTCAATTTCATCACCGGTTACAGCATTGATGTGACAGTGGCAACACGTGCTGATGTGCAGTGGGCGGTCAGGAAGTTTTACGGGGCTCGTGATGATGAACTGGCTCTGGAGTCGCTGAACGGCAGGACTCAGCCATTCAAAGATGCGACCGATCTGCATGATGAGATGATGCGTCTCAGCAGCGAAAAACCGATTGTCAGGCTGGTGTCTAATATTATCGTTGATGCGATTGAACGCCGCGCTTCCGATATCCATATCAAGCCCCGAGATAAAAATGTCGAACTGATTTACCGGCTGGACGGGGTGCTGACTAATATCCGCTTTTTCAGCAAAACCCTGTTAGCCGCCGTTGTCAGCCGGATTAAAATCCTGGGGGGGATGAATATCGCGGAAAGGCGCCTGCCTCAGGATGGCCGTTGTTGTGTCAAACATAAAAGTAACCCGGTCGATTTGCGGATTTCAATCATGCCGACGGTCGAAGGCGAGAGTGTCGTGATTCGCCTGCTCAATGCACAGGTGGGTTTGAAATCGGTTTCCGAACTGGGGTTTTCAGATCACGATCAGGAAGTCTTTCTCGATCTGCTCAACAAAAACAACGGCATTTTTCTGGTCACCGGGCCTACCGGTTCAGGCAAGTCTACGACGCTGTATGCGGCGCTGGCCGAGGTGCAGAAGCAGAACGTGAATATTCTTACTGTTGAAGATCCGGTCGAGTACCACATGGATGGCATTCAGCAGATTCAGATTAACCACACCACCGGCTATACTTTTGCCCGTGCCTTACGCAATATTTTGCGCCATGATCCGGATGTCATTCTGGTCGGCGAAATCCGCGATGAGGAAACCGGAAAGATCGCGGTGGAAAGCGCGCTGACAGGCCATCTTGTATTGAGTACGCTACATACCAATGACGCGGCCGGTGCTGTCAGCCGGCTGCTGGAGATGGGGATTGAACCTTATCTTTTAACCGGATCTTTGCTGGGTGTGCTGGCCCAGCGGCTGGTGAAACGCAATTGCCAGCACTGTCTCGAGGAAGAGCCGGTCGATCCGCTCATTCGTCATGCCCTGAGTGTCAGCGACGAGGAGCAATTTTATCGAGGTCGAGGCTGTGAGCACTGTAATCACACTGGTGTAGCAGGAAGAATGGCTGTCTATGAATTGCTGGAAGTGAGTGATAGTCTGCGAAAATTAATTCATGCTGACATAACATCGGGCGAAATACATGAGCAGGCGCTGAAAGAGGGCATGGTGTCACTGACCGATAACGCCATGACCAGAGCCCGCTCGCGTGAGATTTCATTGGCTGAAGTCTATCGTGTACGATTGGACTGATTAAGTAGATAGAGAATACTGAGGATAAGCTACGTGGATATGACACCCTATTTCAGGTTGATGGCGGACAAAGAAGCCTCGGATATGTTCTTTTGTACCGGCACCGAACCTCACATCAAAATTCAGGGTGTGATTCGACCTGTCGGTACCCAGAAGCTGGCTCCGGGTGATGTCCATGAAATGGCCTATACGCTGATGAACGAAGACCAGGCCGCTGAGTTTGAGAGAACACTGGAAATGAACTTTGCCGTGCCGCTCAAGGGCGTCGGCCGTTTCCGGGTCAATATTTTCCGTCAGCGCGGTGAATGTTCGATTGTCATCCGTTTCATAAAAACCAAAATTCCACGCTTTGATGAAATGAATCTACCGCCAGTGCTGGGCGATATCGTGATGGAAAAACGCGGCCTGATTCTGGTGGTGGGGGCCACGGGCTCCGGTAAGTCCACTACGCTGGCGTCAATGATAGGCCACCGTAACCGCAATTCCAGCTCACACATTCTGACTATTGAAGATCCGCTGGAATTTGTGCATGCCCATGAGCGTTCCATTGTGCAGCAACGCGAAGTCGGCATTGATACGCTTAATTATGAGAATGCACTGAAGAACGCGCTACGTGAAGCACCGGATGTCATTCTGATTGGTGAGATCCGGGACATGGAAACGATGAAGCACGCCATCAACTATGCCGAGACTGGTCACCTGTGTCTGGCCACGCTGCACTCCAATAATGCCAATCAGGCCCTGGATCGTATTATCAACTTCTTCCCGGAAACGCTGCACCGCCAGTTGTTCATGGATATGTCGCTGAACCTGCGAGCCATTGTGTCGCAGCGCTTATTGCCGACGGTTGATGGCAGCGCACGGGTGCCTGCTGTTGAGATCATGCTCAATACGCCGTATATCTCTGAACTCATTAATAAAGGCGAAGTTGGCAGCATTAAAGATGCGATGAAAGAATCGACCGATCCAGGTACGATCACCTTTGATAAGGCGCTGATCAAGCTATACAAGGACGGTCAAATTACGCTGGAAGAAGCCTTGCAAAACGCGGACTCTCGTAATGACCTCAGTCTCGCCATTCGGCTTGGCGAGGGAGCAATGGACAATGATGACGACGATGAATTGATTCTCAACTGAGTTTTGTCCGCCGCCTCTGTGTATAATTCGACAATTTTGGATGTAAGGGTAACCTGATGCAGTTAAATTTCCTTGACTACGAACAACCCATCGCCGAACTGGAAGCGAAAATCGATGAGTTGCGCTACATGAGTAACGACAGTGATCTCAATATCACTGAAGAAATTCAGAAGTTGAAGGAAAAAAGCGAGTCACTGACCAAGTCAATTTTCGCTTCATTGACACCCTGGCAGGTCACTCAGATGGCGCGTCATCCGCAGCGTCCCTACACGCTGGATTACATTAAACATATCATCAGCGATTTTGAAGAACTGCACGGCGACCGGACTTATGGTGACGACGCAGCACTGGTTACCGGACTTGGTCGTCTCAATGGCCGACCTGTCGCGGTCATTGGTCATCAGAAAGGCCGTGACACCAAGGAAAAAGTGGCGCGCAACTTTGGCATGCCGCGACCGGAAGGTTACCGCAAGGCTTTACGCATCATGAAAATGGCGGAGCGCTTCGGCCTGCCGGTGCTGACCTTTATCGATACCCCGGGCGCCTATCCTGGTATCGGCGCTGAAGAGCGTGGTCAGAGTGAAGCTATTGCCCGCAACTTGTATGAAATGGCCAAGCTCAAAACGCCGATTATTACGACTGTTATCGGTGAAGGCGGTTCGGGCGGTGCGCTGGCAGTCGGTGTCGCTGATCACCTGATGATGCTGCAATACAGTATTTACTCGGTCATTTCACCGGAAGGCTGTGCGTCCATCTTGTGGAAAAGTCCGGAAAAAGCCCCGGATGCAGCGGCGACGCTGGGTGTGACTTCAGACCGTCTGAAAGAACTGAAGCTTATCGACGAGGTGGTGCCTGAGCCTCTGGGTGGTGCCCACCGTAATGTCGAGGAAATGGCAGCCCGTGTCAGAAAATCGATCGAGGCCAAGATCAAGGAACTGGAAGCAGTTTCACATGACAATCTGATCAAACGCCGTCAGCAACGGATTCTCAGCTACGGCGAATTTGAGGGTTAAGCGGGGTTAAGCCGATATGGCCTTAAACCCCCAGCATACGATTTTAGACCTGATCAAACTGGTGGCTGGCCGCGCAGTCTGCATCGCATACAGCGGTGGTGTCGATTCCCATGTCTTGCTGCATTTGCTGGCCACAACCCGTCACCCCCAGCTACCCGCCGTGCGGGCTTTGCACATCGATCACGATTTACACCCTGAGTCATCGGACTGGGCTGAACATTGCAGGCAGATTGCCAGCGATCTCAACATCGACTTCGAATCTGTTCAGGTCAAAATTGAAGATATCGATGAAAAAGGGCTGGAGGCAGCAGCGCGCCAGGCGCGTTATCAGGCGTTTCGCCATGATCTGATGCCGGATGAAGTCTTACTCACCGCACAGCATCAGGATGATCAGGCCGAGACGCTTATGTTGCAATTACTGCGTGGCGCCGGTCCCGCCGGTCTGTCAGCCATGTGGCCGGAATCCCAGTTTGATGGCTTAACCATCGTGAGACCTTTCCTCAGTCTCTCCAAGTCTGATCTACTCGAATATGCCGAACTACATCAGTTGCACTGGATTGATGATCCCAGTAATGCTGATCTCAGCATTAACCGCAATTACCTGCGGCATGAAATCTGGCCGCGTCTGAATGAACGCTGGCCGGCTGTTTCAAAAACGCTGAGCCGCAGTGCCGAGCACTGCCGGGAAGCGGTTGAATTGATGCGTGAACTCGGCAGTCTGGATGCCCGTCTTGTCTGTCCGGAACGAAAGGATCGTTTGTCTATCAGCGCGTTGAGTCACTTACCTCAGGCAAGACAGCGTAATCTGCTGCGTTATGCACTGGAGCAGAACGGGCTGACTTTACCTTCAGCAGCGATATTGCAACGGATCATTGATGAAGTCATCCCTGCAGCGGAAGACCGGAACCCTGAAGTGCACTGGCCCGGCGCGATGGTCAGGCGTTACCGCGAGGTAATCTACCTGGAACCTCACCGCGTTGAAGCACTGGATTTAGGCGAGCTTGAAGTAACAGGTGCGGATGATGTCACTCTTCCCGATGGCCGACAGCTTAAATGGCAGTTGGAGTCCGGTAAAGGCCTCAAACAACATGTGCTGAACGGTCCTTTACTGCTCAAATTCCGTGAGGGAGGAGAGCGAATTCGTTTGCAGGGCCATGCGCAACACAAGTCTCTCAAACAACTGTTTCAGGAGTGGGATATACCGCCGTGGCAGCGTCAGCATATTCCACTACTTTTTGTCGATCATGAACTGGTAGCCGTTGTCGGTTATGGTTATGCTGAGCATTACGCCGCAGATATCGGTGAGAAGGGGTGGTTGCCTGTGCTTGAAGACGCACCGGATAAACCAGTTTTTGATTGAGCACACAGGGCAATTCTGATAATTTATACCCTATTTTGAGCGCAGCTATTCTGGCCGCGTCATTTTTATTGAACTCTCCATAATATGACTAAATTTATTTTTGTCACTGGTGGTGTTGTGTCGTCTCTCGGGAAGGGAATCGCCGCGGCATCACTGGCTGCGATACTTGAAGCCCGTGGTCTGAAAGTCACCCTGGTTAAGCTGGATCCCTACATCAATGTTGATCCGGGCACGATGAGCCCGCTGCAGCATGGTGAGGTATTTGTGACCGAGGATGGTGCTGAGACCGACCTGGATCTGGGCCACTATGAGCGCTTCATTGATGCTGATATGAGCAGCCGAAATAACTACACGACCGGTCAGATTTACGAAAACGTTATCCGTAAAGAACGTCGTGGTGAATATCTCGGCAACACCGTTCAGGTTATCCCTCACATCACCGATGAAATCAAACGCTGTATCTTCGAAGGCGCGGGTGATGCCGATGTCGCCCTGATCGAAATCGGCGGCACGGTGGGTGACATTGAGTCTCTGCCGTTTCTGGAAACCATCCGTCAGATGGCGACCGAACTGGGACGTGATCGGGCGCTGTTTCTGCATCTGACTCTGGTGCCTTATATCGCCTCCGCTGGGGAAATTAAAACCAAACCGACTCAGCACTCGGTCAAAGAGCTACGGACTATCGGTATCCAGCCTGATGTGCTGGTGTGCCGTATCGACCGGCCGCTGCCGGAGTCGGAGCGTCGCAAAATTGCCCTGTTTACCAATGTGCCTGAAAAAGCGGTCATCTCTGCTATTGATGTCGACAGCATTTATAAAATCCCGATGGAACTGCATCGTCAGGGGCTGGACGACATCGTGGTCAAACAACTGGGTATCGATGCCAAACCAGCCGATTTGAGCCAGTGGGAAAGGGTTTACGAGAATCTCAGCAACCCCGAGGGTGAAGTCAATATTGCCATGGTCGGCAAATACATGGAGCTGACCGAAGCCTATAAATCCTTGTCTGAATCTTTGCTTCATGCCGGCATTCGTACCCGGACCAAGGTCAATGTTCATTATGTTGACTCTGAGCAGGTCGAACAGGAGGGCACGGACTGCATTAAAGATATGGATGCCATCCTGGTCCCCGGTGGCTTTGGTGAGCGCGGTGTTGAGGGCATGATTGAAACAGCCCGTTTTGCCCGTGAAAACAATATTCCTTACTTAGGCATTTGTCTGGGTATGCAGGTGGCGGTTATCGAATATGCCCGTCATAAAGCCGGTCTGCCTGAAGCCTACAGTACCGAGTTTGATTTGAACGCCAAAGATCCGGTTATTGGTCTTATCACTGAATGGCAGACCGCGGACGGTAAAGTCGAACAGCGCGATCAGGATTCCGATCTGGGCGGTACCATGCGTCTCGGGGGTTACCCCTGCCTGCTCAAACCCGGCAGTCTGGCACACAAGATTTACGGTGCTGATGAAATTGTCGAACGTCATCGTCATCGTTATGAATTCAACAACAACTACATGGAAGCACTGGAAAAAGCCGGACTTGTTTTCTCCGGCATGTCCAAAGACCAGAGCCTCGCTGAAATGATTGAAATCCCAGAGCACCAGTGGTTTGTGGCCTGTCAGTTCCATCCGGAATTCACTTCCACGCCGCGTCATGGTCATCCGCTGTTTGAAGGCTTTATCAGCGCGGCCAGGCAGAACCACAAACAGCGAGGTAACAACTGATGCAATTATGTGGATTTGAAGCCGGTAACCGGCAGCCGCTGTTTTTGATTGCCGGTACCTGCGTGATTGAAAGTGAGCAAATGACCATGGATGTGGCCGGCCAGCTCAAGGAAATCACGGATAAGCTGGGTATCAACTTTATCTACAAGTCTTCCTTTGACAAGGCCAACCGTACTTCAACCAAGAGTTATCGTGGCCCGGGCGTGGATGCCGGTCTGGCGATTCTGGAAAAGGTGAAAAAAGAATTCAATCTGCCGGTGTTGACTGATGTCCATGAAGACACGCCGCTGGCAGAAGTCGCCAGTGTGGTCGATGTGCTGCAGACACCAGCCTTTTTGTGTCGTCAGACTAATTTCATTGTGAATGTCGCCAGTCAGGGCTTGCCGGTCAATATCAAGAAAGGTCAGTTCCTGGCTCCATGGGATATGCAGCATGTGGCGGACAAAGCCAAATCGACCGGCAATGAGCAGATCATGTTGTGTGAACGTGGTACTTCCTTTGGTTACAACACCCTGATTTCGGATATGCGCGGTCTGCCGCTGATGCGGCAGATGGATTGCCCGGTAGTCTTCGATGCCACTCACTCGGTTCAGCAACCGGGTGGTCAGGGCGGCGCTTCCGGCGGTCAGCGTGAATTCGTACCGGTACTCGCACGTGCCGCAGTTGCGACCGGTGTGGCCGGGCTGTTTATGGAAACCCATCCTGAGCCGGAGAAAGCGCTCAGTGACGGGCCTAACTCCTGGCCGTTGCACCAGTTGTCAGCGCTGCTGGAAACCTTGCAGGCCATCGACGCCACAGTTAAACAACAGGACTATATCGAAGACGCCTTGCTGGCAAACCGGTAATAGTCCGATAAATTTCTGATATACGGGAGCAAAGCATTGAGCAAAATCATTGATGTAAGAGCACGTGAAATTATCGATTCACGCGGCAATCCAACCGTAGAAGCCGATGTGGTGCTGGAAAGCGGCGCTATGGGCCGGGCAGCAGTACCCTCAGGTGCCTCTACCGGTGAACGTGAAGCAGTCGAACTGCGTGACGGCGACAAACAGCGCTATCTGGGTAAAGGTGTGCTGAATGCAGTGGCTGCCGTGAACGGTGAACTGCGTGAAGCGGTGCTGGGAATGGAAGCGACTGATCAGCGCGGTGTCGACAACAAACTGATTGCCACTGATGGTACCGAAAACAAAAGTCGTCTGGGCGCCAATGCCTTGCTGGCGATTTCCATGGCCACTGCCAGAGCCGCTGCTGCCGATGCCAAAAAGCCATTATATAAATACCTGGCCGACAGTGATGAAGCCCTGATGCCGGTACCGATGATGAATATCATCAATGGCGGTTCTCATGCCGATAACAGCGTTGATCTGCAGGAATTCATGATCATGCCGGTGGGTGCCAGCAGCATCAGCGAAGCGATTCGCTACGGCGCGGAAGTATTCCATGAACTGAAAAAAGTGCTGCACAGCAAAGGTCTGAGCACGGCGGTCGGTGACGAAGGGGGATTTGCACCGGATCTGTCATCCAATGAAGCGGCGATTGAAGTCATTCTGCAAGCGATTAAAAACGCAGGCTACGAAGCCGGTAAAGACATCATGCTGGCTCTGGATGCGGCCAGTTCCGAGTTTTATAAAGACGGTCAGTATGTGCTGGCTTCCGAGAACCGCAGTCTCTCATCTGCTGAATTTGTTGATTTGCTGGCTGACTGGGTCAGTAAATACCCCATCATCAGCATTGAAGATGGTATGGACGAAAATGACTGGGAAGGCTGGAAACTGCTTACCGATAAAATCGGTGACAAAGTCCAGCTGGTTGGTGATGATCTGTTCGTGACCAATCCTAAAATTCTGCAGGAAGGGATTAACAAGGGTGTCGCCAACTCGATTCTGATCAAGGTCAACCAAATCGGCACGCTGTCTGAAACGCTGGATGCGATTAACCTCGCCAAAGAAAACGGCTATACCGCTGTGGTTTCTCATCGTAGTGGTGAAACAGAAGATACCACTATCGCTGATCTGGCGGTCGCGACCAATGCCGGTCAAATTAAAACCGGTTCTTTGTCACGTTCCGACCGTGTTGCCAAATACAATCAGTTGCTGCGTATCGAAGCTGAACTGGGTGATAAAGCCAGCTATCCCGGTATGAAGGCGTTCAACGTTAAGTAAGGCCTGATGACTAAGCCCGTCATGATTTTTCTGGCCATTCTGCTGGTATTACTGCAATACCGATTATGGCTGAGTCATGACGGCCTGCCATCGCTGCTGCGTCTACATCATCAGGTAGAAAAACAGCGGCTGGATAATGAAAAACTGACGGAACGCAATCAGGTTCTGGCCGCCGAGGTGCAGGATTTGAAAAGTGGTCTCGATGCATTGGAAGAGCGTGCCCGCAGTGAACTGGGCATGATCAGAGACGGCGAGACCTTTTTTCATGTAATAGAAGAACAAGATGAGCACAAGTGAAGCCGTCTGGGCCGTGGTCCCGGCAGCCGGTATTGGCAGTCGCATGGCCTCTGACAAACCCAAGCAGTATCTTCAGCTCAATAACAAACCCATACTCCAGCATACATTGGAGCGTCTCGCCTCTCACCCGCGTATCGCCGGCATCGTCATCGCGCTGGCGGAAAATGATCCATGGTGGCCTCAGCTCGACCTCAGGCTGGACTGTCCATTACTGACGGCAGCAGGTGGTGAGGCACGCTCAGATTCGGTGTACAACGCCCTGAATAAACTCGCTGCTGAAACTGAGGGGGACCCCTGGGTACTGGTCCATGACGCCGCCCGGCCATGTCTCAGACACAGTGATATTGACCGGATGCTGAAGCAGTTAATCCAGCATGAAGTCGGCGGTATCCTGGGGGTACCGGTCACGGATACCGTAAAGCGGGTCGATGCGCATCAAACGATTATTGAAACGGTTGATCGTCACGGCCTCTGGCGAGCTGGTACGCCGCAGATGTTTCGTCTGCAACTGCTGAAACAGGCGCTTCAATCGGCAGCAGAGCAGGGTCTTGCCGTCACTGATGAAGCCAGTGCTGTGGAGCTGACCGGTATCAGACCGATGATGGTGGAAGGGCATCAGGATAATATCAAGATTACCCTGCCGCAGGATCTGGCGCTGGCGAGCCTGTATTTGGAACAACAGAGCAGAGGACAATAATGCGAATAGGGCATGGCTATGATGTACACCGTTTTGCCGAAAACCGGCCTTTAGTTATCGGTGGCGTGACGATTCCCCACAGTCACGGTCTGGAAGCCCACTCTGACGGTGATGTTCTGATCCATGCCCTCTGCGATGCCTTGCTCGGTGCTGCCGGTTTATGGGACATCGGTCATCACTTTCCTGACACCGATGACAGCTTTAAAAATATCGATAGTCGTATTTTACTGCGGCGGGTGATGACAGATTTATTCGAACGGGGCTGGGCAGTTAATAATATCGATGCCACGGTGGTTGCTCAGGTGCCAAAACTGGCGCCATTTATTCCTGAAATGAAGACTTTACTGGCGGACGATATGGCAATCAGTGCAACTGAGCTCAACATCAAAGCCACAACGACAGAAAAGCTGGGCTTTATCGGACGAGAGGAAGGAATCGCTGCCTATGCGGTGGTTCTGTTGAAAGAGGTCTGAATGATGGCGTTTGATTTCAGCCAACTGCAACGCGCCAACCCTCAAGCCACAAAGTGCCGCGCCAATATTCGACTGCAGCCTGAGCATTTCCGGGTCGATGAACAATTACCCTTCGAGCCCAGTGGGGAAGGTGGCCATGCCATGCTGCTGATTGAGAAAAGCGGCAGTAACACCGACTGGGTCGCGAAACAGCTGGCACGTTTTGCCGGGGTTGAGGATGTTGCCATCGGTTATGCCGGACTAAAAGACCGTCATGCAGTCACGACCCAGTGGTTCACCGTTAAACTGGAAGGCTACGAGGAACCCGACTGGTCTTTGTTTTCAGCCGATGACTGTCAAATCAAAACCCTCACCAGACATAATAAAAAACTCAAACGTGGCGTACTCTCCGGCAACCAGTTTTCGTTAATTCTCACCGGGCTTGAGGGGGACAGGGCGGTTTGGGAACAGACTCTGGATCGGATTAAGACGGAAGGGGTCCCCAATTATTTTGCTGAACAGCGCTTTGGGCGCCAGTTTTCCAATCTGGATAAAGCCCGGCAGTGGTTTGAAACCGGTAGAAAGCCCAAAAAGCGTCAACAACGCAGTATGATTCTGTCAGCAGCCCGTTCCTGGCTGTTCAACCAGGTTTTATCCACGCGGATCAGCCAGCAGAACTGGCAGACAGGACTAGCTGGTGACGTAATGCAACTGGCGGGCAGCAGCAGTATCTTCATGGCTGAATCGATTGATGAAAGCATTGCAGAGCGCTTGAAAACCTTTGATATCGATATTACCGGTCCGCTCTGGGGCCGCGGCAGAGCGTCGAATCAAGCTGATAGCCTGGCATTGGAATCGTCAGTACTGGAACCATGGCAGATATGGCAGCAGGGCCTGGAACTGGCCGGGCTCAAGCAGGAAAGACGGCCACTGCGTGTGTTACCGCAAAATATGAGCTGGCAGTTTGATGACGAAAGCTTGTCTTTGTCCTTTTTCCTGCCATCAGGCGCTTATGCGACAGCCGTGATGCGCGAATTGGCTGAAATCAGCGATGTCTGCCAGCGGAACTCGCAGGAACCACAAGTTTCTCAACTATAGGCGGATTTTCAGGGCAATATCATGCTGAAAATGAGAACAGGCATATTAGTCATCCTCAGCTGTCTGCTGAGTAGCGGTGTTTCTGCACAAGAGTGGCATGCAGAAAGTGTCGATAAACAAATTGCGGTGATGGAGTTATTTGTTTCCGAAGGCTGTGGTCTCTGCCCCGCAGCGGAACGCTGGGTTCACCAGTTACCGGAAGAGGGTATCACCGAAGATGAGCTGATTGTGCTCGGCTTTCATGTCGATTATCTGGATGACAAAAAAGGCTGGGTGGATCGTTTTGCCAAGCCTCGTTTCACACAGCGCCAGCGCCAGATGGCGCGTTTAAATCTCTACCAGACAGTCTTTACACCGGAAATTTTTATCAGTGGCGAAGTCGTGTACAACTGGCGCGAGCACGGCACCGATGTGATTGAGTTTATTAACAGTTTCGACTCGGAAGCGGATATCAGTCTGCATGTTGCTAATACGGGTGGAGAGCTCAATATCGACGCCTCAGTGGCTGTCATGGGCGAGGATAATCAGGGTAACAGTCAGATTTATCTGGCTTTGACCGAAGATAACATCATCAGTGAAATACATGGCGGCGATAACATCGGCGCGGTGTTTAATCACCAGAATCTGGTCAGACGCTGGCTGGGCCCGTTCGAACTGAATCCGGATGAACAACGCACACACATTCAAACCACATTGCCATTGGAGCCCGACTGGAAGATTGATGACCTGACCCTGGTCGCCGTGGTGCAAAATCTTGACAATGCTTATGTCCTGCAGGGTCTGTCTTTACCTTTAAAAGAACAATAATGGATTTTTTACCGATATTTTTAGATTTAAAGCAGCAGCCCTGCCTGGTTGTCGGCGGTGGTGATATTGCTGCCCGCAAAGCCGGAGTGTTGCTGAAAGCGCAGGCTAACGTGACCATCATCGCTCCGAACCTGTCTGTTACGACCCAAAAGCTGGTCAATGAGCATCAGGTGAATTGGCTGGAAGCAAAGTTTGATCCTTCACAGCTGGGTCAGGAAAGACTCGTCATCGCCGCGACCGATGATGAAGCCGTCAATGCGGCTGTCTATGCAGCAGCCAAGGCCAGAAATATCCTGGTTAATGTCGCGGACAGTCCCGATCACTGTGATTTTATTCTGGCTTCTATCCTGGATCGTTCACCGATTGTCGTCGCGGTGTCCAGCGGTGGTGACTCACCGGTACTGGCACGAAATCTTCGCGCCCGACTGGAAACGCTGATTCCGCCATCCTATAGCAAACTGGGTGATTTGGTCGGACGCTACCGGAATGCCGTGAAGCAGAAATTTGAAAATGTTTCCCAGCGTCGCCGTTTCTGGGAATCGGTGCTGGAAGGACCGGTTGCCGATCATATGATGGCGGGTCGGGATGAACTCGCTGAAAAGACATTACTGGAAAAATTGCAGGATCCTGACAACAAGGATTTGTCACGTGGTGAAGTGTATCTGGTTGGCGCTGGACCCGGCGATCCGGATTTGCTGACATTCAAGGCTTTACGTCTGATGCAGCAGGCCGATGTTGTTTTTTATGACCGGCTGGTCAGCAAGGAAATTCTTGCTTTAGTTCGCAAAGAAGCCGAACTGATTTATGTCGGCAAGCAGCGGGCCTGGCATGCCGTGCGGCAGGAAGAAATCAATGATTTGTTGCTGCAACACGCACAACAGGGAAAACGTGTGTTAAGGCTTAAAGGCGGTGATCCGTTTATTTTCGGTCGGGGCGGCGAAGAAATTGAAACGCTGGCAGATGAAAAAATTCCGTTTCAGGTAGTGCCGGGCATCACCGCAGCCTCCGGTTGCGCCAGTTATGCCGGGATTCCTTTAACTCACCGTGACTATGCGCAAAGCTGTGTTTTTGTAACCGGTCAGTTAAAACACGGTGAGCTGGACCTGAACTGGGAAACGCTGGTTCAGCCAAGACAAACCGTCGTGGTTTATATGGGATTGGCAGGACTACCAGAACTGAGTCGCCAATTGCAGGCGCATGGTATGGCCGCTGACAAGCCTGCAGCTTTGGTTCAACAGGGCACCACAGAAAACCAGAAAGTCTGGATCAGCACGATAGATGAGTTGCCGGCACTTGCCGAGCGTGAGCAACCGGTAGCCCCGACTTTAGTGATCATTGGTGAAGTAACCCGACTGCATAATACGCTGTCCTGGTTCAGAAGTGGTTGATATCAACCACTTTGGTTGGTTTATATCAACCAATTATTGCTTTCGGCGCTACAGGGCTGGTTTGTAACTGGTTGTCGCGAAACAGTTTTCTCAGTTGGCATTGTCCATGCTTATTATTAACCCGGTTTTACTATAACCATAATAATGAAAACTTTTCGGGAGAGTAATGAGTAATGCAAGTTCCGCATAAAAAGAAAGCATTGAGTCTGATGCTGGCCACGGTGCTGGTTTCAGCCCCACTTCTCGCAGCAGAAGAGGATCAGGTGCAATTGGGTGACATTGAAGTCGTCGGTACCACACCCATTCAGGGTGTTGGCTTACCAGAAGACGATATCCCCGCTAATATCCAGTCAGCCAATGACGAAGATATCGAGCGGGTTCAAGCGATGGATTTGTCAGAGTTCATGAATAAGACACTAAGCAGTGTCAGCCTTAACGCAGCCCAGAACAATCCATTTCAACCGGATCTGAAGTTCCGTGGTTTTACCGCATCACCTCTGGTGGGTAACTCACAGGGCCTGTCAGTCTATATGGATGGCATCCGTATTAACGAACCATTCGGTGATGCCATCAACTTCGAACTGATTCCAGAATCAGCGATTGCCAATATGAACCTGATCCCCGGTTCTAACCCGGTATTCGGTCTGAATACGCTCGGTGGTGCACTGTCCATTCAAACCAAGAACGGTTTCACCCATGCCGGCCACAGCCTCGAAGCTTATACCGGTTCATTCGGCCGTGATTCAGGCACTATCGAGAGTGGTGGCAGCGACGGTAACTTTGCTTACTACGTGACCGGCTCTATCACCAAAGAAGACGGCTGGCGTGATTTTTCACCTTCGCGTGTTGAACAGTTTTTTTCTAAACTGAGTTACGCCAATGAAGACAGCACTCTGGATTTTGGTATTACTGCCGTCGATAGTGATTTGAATGGTAACGGTGCATCACCCGTTGAGCTTGTTGCTCAGGATCGTGAAGCCGTTTTCACCCATCCTGATAATACACAGAATGAACTGCGGATGTTCACGCTGAATGGCACTCACTGGCTGGATGACACCACCATGCTGTCAGCCAATACCTATTATCGCAGCAGTGATCGCAGTACCTTTAATGGGGATGGTTCAGAACTGACTCTAATCGGTAACCAAATAGGTGAAGAAGACGAAGATGCCCCAGGAACCCTTGAAGAGGTAATCGTTAACGATGCTGCCGCTTTAGGTTTTTCAGGAACTGAGGATTTTATCGCGCTCAACAACACCAGTGAAACTGAGCAGGACAGCTATGGTTTCGGTCTGCAGACCACATTCCTTGACGATCTGTTCGGTCGTGAGAATCAGCTGATTGTCGGCGCAAGCTATGATAAATCAGATGTGGATTACAGCTCGCAATCTGAAATTGCACGCTTTACCTCTACACGTGGTACCGACGGTACTGGTTTTATCATTGATGAAACGGTTGTAGATGGTGATATTGAAACTGATACCTTTAGTCTCTATTTCAGCAATACTCACTCACTGACTGATCGACTGGCATTGACTCTGGCTGGACGTTATAACCGTATTGATATTGATATTTCCGGTACCAGTCAAGGTGGCGAACAGGACTTGGCTGAAGGCGGTGGCAGTAACGTATTTAACCGTTTTAACCCGTCATTGGGTGCGACATATGCCTTCAGGGACAACCTGACCGGTTATGCCAACTACAGTGAGTCCAATCGTGCACCGACACCGTCAGAATTGACATGTGCTGATGAGGACAATCCCTGTGCATTGCCGAACTCTTTCCTGGCTGATCCACCGCTGGATGATATTGTTGCCAGAACCATTGAAGCCGGTTTCCGTGGCAGCAATGGCAACGTGAACTGGAATGCCGGTGTCTTCTATACCCAGCTTAAAGATGATCTGTTCTTCTTCCCGGCAGTTGAAGATGATGTCGATGATCCACGTCTGAACGTGGGTATTTTCGATAATATCGATGAAACTTCTCGTGCCGGTCTGGAACTGGGTGCAGATGGTACGGTTGATAAACTGAGCTGGTTTGCCAACTACGCTTATGTCCGCGCAGCATTCGAGGATAAATTCTCTTATGCACGTGAAGTCGATGATGACGTAGTGACCTTCAATGTTGATGAAGGTGACAGACTGCCGGGTATTCCTGAGCACAATATCAAGATTGGTGCTGATTATGCCTTTACGCAGAAATTGTCACTGGGCTTTACAGCTTCTTATCATTCGAGCCAGTACTTCCGTGGTGATGAAGCCAATGTCGATAAGAAAATTGCTCATTACAAGGTCGTGAACCTGCATGGTCGTTACAAAGTGACCGATAATCTGCAGTTTTTTGCCAAGGTCGACAACCTGTTTGACAGCGAGTACAACACCTTTGGCCTTTATGGTGAGCCTGATGAAGCGCCCGGTGTTGATTTTGAAGATCCGCGCTTTGTCGGGGCTAGTTCTCCAAGAGCGGGTTGGATTGGTTTCAAGCTGACACTGTAAGCCAAGCTTGACCTCTACATTGGGCTGCCTTCGGGCAGCCCAATTTATTTCAGGATGAAGCATGTTAAAAACTTTGTTTTCGGCTATTTTATTGTGGCCTGCCGCCAGCTTTGCCGCTGACAGTAATCAACGATTCGAAGAGTGTCTTAAAGTGGCATTAAATGCCCGTGACGGGCAGGTGATAAAAGTCGAACTGAAACTTGAGAATGAGCGTGAGGTATACGAGTTTGATATCAGAGGTATAGATGGCAAAGACTGGGATGTTGAGTGCCTCAAGTCTTCTGGTGAGTTGATCGAACTGGAACAGGAGGTTGCTCATCCTAACCACCCGCTGTTCAAAAGAAACGTCAAGTTCAATGTAGAAGAAGCCAGAGACATTGCGCTGAAGCTTTATCCCGGTGAGATTATTGAAGTCGAGTATGAAATCGAATCCGATGGTAAGTCATCGTATGAGTTTGATATCGATACGCTGGAAGGCAGCGAGATCAAGATAGAAATCGACGCCGCTACCGGAAAGGTGGTAGAAACCAACAAGGAGTTGTGGCAAGTCGGGCTTGAATAATACGACAGGTTTTACTCTCAACCGCAGTCCGGCGTTGTCCGGCTGCGGTTTTTTTAATTAAAGCGTAGCGACAAATCGACCGCCTGAATATCTTTGGTTAAGGCACCCACAGAAATCCTGTCGACGCCGGTTTCAGCAATCTGACGAATATTGCTCAGATTAATGCCGCCTGAAGCCTCCAGCAAAGCTCGCTTCTGTGTCATTGCGACGGCCTGTTGCAGAGTTTCAAGTTCAAAGTTATCCAGCAGCACGATATCGGCACCAGCTTCCAGTGCCTGGTTCAATTCATCGAGATTTTCGACTTCCACTTCGATAGCCACACCGGCGTTCAGGGATTGTGCCTGTGCAACGGCAGCCGCAATCGAGCCTGCGGCATTGATATGGTTTTCTTTGATAAGAATGCCGTCATAAAGGCCAAAGCGATGATTAGAGCATCCCCCGCAACGAACGGCGTATTTCTGCGCCACCCGCCAGCCCGGCAGGGTTTTCCGGGTATCAAGTACTTTTACCGGCAGGCCGGCAACGGCGTCCGCATAACGCTTTGCCAGTGTGGCGGTAGCTGACAAGGTTTGCAGAAAATTCATTGCAGTACGCTCACCGGTCAAAATATTCCTGGCAGGGCCTTTGAGGCGGCAAATCACCGTATCAGCAGCCAATGCATCACCGTCAGCGGCGAGCCATTCAATGTGAATCCTGTCATCCAGCCGGGCAAAGACGGTTTCAAACCAGTCACGGCCACAGAGTACGGCATTCTGACGGGTAATCAGCTGTGCCTCTGCCATGGCATCAGCCGGTATCAGCCTGGCAGTTAAATCCTGTTGACCGACATCTTCAAGCAGGGCAAGCTTGACCTGGGAGTCGATAAACGCAGGTGGTAAGGGGTTTTCAATGCTCATTGACAGACTCTGTACTGAAAACCTAATAGGGTAACGCGTGAAGACTGAATAATCCACGATGATGAGGCAGGGGATAGTTGAATATTGATATAGCAGAAGGGCTTTGCAAAGAGGCTGTTTTCTCTCTTTCACCTAACCACGATGATCGGCCCGACCCGGAGGATATTCAGGGTATTGTAATTCACAATATCAGTCTGCCACCGGGTGAATTTGGCGGCCATTTTATTGATGATTTATTCCTTAACCAACTGGATACCACGTTGCATCCTTATTTTCAGCAGTTGCGTGACCTTAGGGTCTCGTCGCATCTGTTAATCCGGCGTAATGGGGAACTGGTTCAGTTTGTGCCGTTTCATAAACGGGCCTGGCATGCCGGTGTTTCCAGCTGGCAGGGCAGGGAGCGTTGTAATGATTTCACGATTGGTATTGAGCTGGAAGGCTGTGATGAAAAGCCTTATGAAGATGCGCAATATCATCGCCTGGCGGAAATCATTGCCTGCTTGTGTGAGTGCTATCCACAACTGAATTATGAGCGAATCACCGGCCATGAACATATCGCGCCGGAACGTAAGACTGATCCGGGGCCGTTTTTCGAATGGGATTATTTAAGACAATTACTCGACTGACATAAAAAAAGCCGCCTGAAGGCGGCTTTTTTCTTAGTAGATTGCTGTTTTATTTGGTGATAGCGATCAATTCGATATCGAAAATCAGCGTTTCGTTAGGACCAATCAACTGACCGGCACCACGGGGACCGTATGCCAGATTAGCGGGAACGACGATGCGCCATTTACCACCTTCCTTCATCATTTGCAGTGCTTCCTGCCAGCCCTGAATGACGCCGTTAACAGGGAAGGTTGCAGGCTCACCACGATCGTATGAGCTATCGAATACAGTACCGTCGAGCAAAGTCCCTTTGTAATGCGCAATGACTTTGTCGTTTTCAGTGGGTGACGCACCATCACCTTCTTTGATAATTTCGTATTGCAGGCCGCTGTCTGTGGTCACAACGCCTTCTTTCTTGGCATTTTCGGCCATGTAAGCTTTGGCTTCAGCCTGCTTTTCATTCATGACTTTGGCCATTTCCTGGGCTTTCTGTGCCTGGAATTCCTGAATCACTTTTTCAGCGGTTTCCTGATCCAGCTGTGGCTGTTTGCCAGCCATCATATCGGCAACACCGGCTTTAAATGCATCCAGGTCAAGCTCTACGCCTTCCTGCATCATGTTTTGTCCGACTTGAATGCCAAAGATATAACTCAGTTTCTGTTTTTCCGAGTCCAGGGTTGCGGCGTGATCATCAGCCATTACGTTTGCTCCAAATAACAAGGGTAAAAAAATCAGTGCTTTTAATTTCATTTATTGGCTCTCTGGTTGGAATTTAACTCAATAGGCGTTGCCGAATTTAGTACAATTGCAGGTTTTAAAGTTCATCACCATACGCGAAATCAACGAAATTTTCACTTGGCCTGAGACAATATCTGAGCAAAACACTTGGTTATTATCCTAATTGATACTATAATAGTACCAATTAGGAGGTTCAGCTATGCTGCGAATGGGAAAACTGACGGATTACGGCATTGTGCTGATGAGCTACCTGGCAACTAACCGCCTGGAGCAACACAGTGCCCATGCCATTGCGGATGCGGTGAAGGTACCGCTGCCTACCGTCAGGAAGGTGCTGAAATCACTGTCTCATGGTGGATTGCTGCAATCGGAGCGAGGCGTGACCGGTGGCTACAGCCTGAGCCGGGTGCCGGAACAGATTTCGGTGGCAGAAATCATCACGGCGCTTGAAGGCCCGATTGCTTTGACCGAATGTGTCAGCAATGAAAGCCACTGTGAACAGGAAACACATTGCGCGGTACAGACCAACTGGACGCGTATTAATAATGCGGTGTTTCATGCACTGGATGAAGTCAAGCTGTCAGATATGCTGGCACCGCAGAATACATCAGGGTTGAGCCCAATTAGATTCTACTCATCAGCAGCCGGGATGAGTAACGCAACAATACAGGATGGTGAGTTTCATGACTGATCAAAGTCAACAACTTGAGTCGATTACTCAGAGAGAATACAAGGCCGGATTTGTTACCGACATTGAAGCGGATAGTCTGCCGCCCGGTCTGAGTGAAGAGGTTGTCCGCGAAATATCCCGCATCAAGGGAGAGCCTGAGTTTATGCTGGAGTGGCGTTTGAAAGCTTATCGCCACTGGCTGACGATGGATACCCCGGAATGGGCACATGTGCATTATCCCGAGATCGATTATCAGCAAATCAGCTATTACTCGGCGCCGAAGAAAAAAGACGATGGCCCGAAAAGCCTCGATGAAGTCGATCCGGAATTGTTGCGTACCTACGAAAAACTGGGCGTGCCGCTGGATGAGCGCGCCCGTCTTGCCGGTGTGGCTGTAGACGCAGTATTTGACAGTGTTTCTGTCGCCAGCACCTTCCAGGACAAACTGGCAGAAGAGGGCATTATCTTTATGCCTATTTCCCAAGCCGTCAAAGAACATCCGGAGCTGGTTGAAAAATATCTGGGCAGCGTCGTGCCTTATAAGGATAACTACTACGCGGCACTGAACTCAGCAGTCTTCAGTGACGGTTCTTTTGTCTACATTCCCAAGGGTGTGCGTTGTCCAATGGAACTGTCGACTTATTTCCGTATCAATGCGGCTAATACCGGGCAGTTCGAACGCACGCTGATTGTCGCAGATGATGACTCTTATGTGAGCTATCTTGAGGGCTGCACTGCACCGATGCGTGATGAGAATCAGTTGCACGCAGCGGTAGTTGAGTTAGTTGCCATGGACCGTGCACAGATTAAATACTCCACTGTTCAGAACTGGTATCCCGGTGATGAAAACGGTAAGGGGGGTATTTATAACTTTGTGACCAAACGGGCCGCCTGTCGCGGTGAGTATTCCAAAGTGTCCTGGACCCAGGTAGAAACCGGTTCTGCGATTACCTGGAAATACCCCAGTGTCGTTCTGCAGGGTGATAATTCCATTGGCGAGTTTTACTCCGTCGCCCTGACCAACAATATGCAACAGGCCGATACCGGCACCAAGATGATTCATCTGGGCAAAAACACCAGCTCAACCATCATCTCCAAGGGGATCTCAGCCGGTCGTTCGCAAAACGCCTATCGTGGTCTGGTCCGTATCGGTCCGAATGCCGAAAACGCGCGTAACTACACCGAATGTGACTCGTTACTGATGGGGGACAAATGCGGTGCCCATACCTTCCCGTATATCGAGGTGAAAAACCCGACAGCGAAGGTCGAGCATGAGGCATCAACGTCAAAAATCAGCGAAGACCAATTGTTCTACTGTAAACAGCGTGGTTTGGATACCGAAGACGCGGTTTCCATGATTGTGAATGGTTTCTGCAAGCAGGTGATTCGCGAACTGCCGATGGAATTCGCCGTAGAAGCACAGAACCTGCTCGGTTTGTCATTAGAAGGTTCCGTCGGTTAAGCGAACGAGAACCCATCCAGATTTTCAGAAATATAGAGACTAAACATGTTAGAAATTAAAAACCTGCATGCCAGCGTAGAGGGAAAAGAAATCCTCCGCGGCATCAATATGACAGTCAATCCAGGCGAAGTACACGCCATCATGGGACCGAACGGTGCCGGTAAGAGTACCTTATCGAATGTGCTCGCTGGCCGTGAAGGCTATGAAGTCACCCAGGGTGAGGTCATCTACAAAGGTGAAAACCTGCTGGAACTGGAACCGGAAGAGCGTGCCCAGCGCGGTGTTTTCCTGGCATTCCAGTATCCGGTAGAAATCCCGGGTGTCAGCAATATCTATCTGCTGAAAGCAGCGCTCAATGCGGTGCGTAAGTATCAGGGTCTGGATGAAGTTGATGCCATTGATTTCCTGAATCTGGTCCGTGACCGGATGAAATTGGTCAAGATGGATGAGCAGTTTTTGCACCGTAACGTGAACGAAGGTTTCTCGGGCGGTGAGAAAAAACGCAACGAGATTCTGCAGATGGCGGTGCTGGAACCGGCGCTGGCCATTCTTGACGAAACTGACTCCGGTCTGGATATTGACGCGCTGCGTGTTGTTGCGGAAGGCGTTAATGCGCTTCGCACCGAAGACCGCTCAATCGTTATGATTACTCACTATCAGCGTCTGCTGGACCATATCGTGCCGGATTTCGTCCACGTATTGTCAGAAGGCAAGATCGTTAAATCCGGCGACAAAGAGCTGGCTAAGGAACTGGAAAAATCCGGTTACAGCTGGGTTCACGATGCACCGGAAGGTCAAACCGCATGAAACAGTTAACTGAGATCACAACGCCGTTCGGCGAAGTGGCCGCTGCAAGACCATTGCCGGGTGCAGAGCTTGGCTGGTTGCAGCAACTGCGTGATCAGGCGAAAGCGCAGTTTGAACGTCACGGCCTGCCGGCAAAAAAAGTTGAAGACTGGAAATATACTTCGCTGTGGCAACTGAGCCAGGAAGGTTTCAGTCATGACGCCAATGAAGTCAGTCTGGACAAGACCGAACTGGCTCACGTTGCCGCAATGGAAGATGCTTATCGCTTCGTTATCATAGATGGCCGCTTCAATGCGGAGTTGTCTGAAATTGACAATCTTGAAGCCGGTGTATCGATTAAACCGCTGGCTGAAGCGCTTGAACAGGCAGAGACCATGCTGGGCGACCAGATTGATCTGGAAAAGCCGGGCCTGAATGCCATCAACACCATGCTGATGCATGACGGTATGGTGCTGCATGTCGAAGCCGGTCAGAAAATCAGCAAACCGATTGAGTTACTGGTAATCAGCACTGCTGAAAACCAAAAGCTGGCCAGCCACTTACGCAATCTGGTTCAGGTCGATGCTGATGCAGAAGTGACACTTCTGGAACACTACGTCAGCCTGTCCGAGACTGAAGGTTTCACCGATGTTGTGACTGAAGTGAAACTGGCGGAGAAAGCCACGCTGAATCATTTCAAACTGCAGCATGAGTCCATGGCGCATTATCATATTGCCACGCTGGCCTCGAAACAGGCGGCCGGTAGTGTCTGGAATACCAACAATATCTCGCTGGGCGGCAAGCTGGCGCGTAACGATATTCACAGTCAGCTGCTAGGTGAAGAATCACACGTGACACTGGATGGTTTGTATCTGGTAACGGGTGATCAGCATGTCGATAACCATACCCGTATCGATCATACCGTGCCCAACACGACCAGTGATGAAGTCTACAAAGGCGTGATGGATGGCAACAGCCATGCGGTGTTTAACGGCAAGGTGATTGTGCATCAGGACGCGCAGAAAACTGATTCCAGCCAGAGCAACAAAAACCTGTTGTTGTCACGCAGCTGTGAAATTGACACCAAGCCGGAACTGGAAATCTATGCTGATGACGTCAAATGTGCCCACGGCAGTACTGTGGGTCAGATTGATGAGCAACATCTGTTCTTCCTGCGTACCCGGGGTCTCGATGAAATGGCCGCTCGAAGCCTGCTGACCTATGCGTTTGCGGTCGATGTGTTGCAGCGGATCAAATCAGAACCGATGCGCCAGGCTTTGTCGAATGTCATAGAAAAACGGTTACCGAAAGGGGCGTGATTGCATGACACAAACCGAATTACAAGCTGTGCCATTTCCTGAAACTGACTTTGATGTCGAGGCGATAAGACGTGACTTTCCGATTCTGAATCAGGAAGTGAACGGCAACCCACTGGCTTATCTTGATAATGCGGCCAGCAGTCAGAAACCGATTCAGGTGATTGAAGCGGTCGATGCTTATTATCGTGTAGATAATGCCAATGTCCACCGCGGTGTGCACCGTCTGAGTCAGCGTGCAACCGACGCCTATGAAGGCGCACGGGACAAAGTCCGTGGCTTTCTTAATGCCAAATCGGATAAGGAAATTGTGTTTGTCCGTGGTGCCACCGAAGCGATTAATCTGGTGGCGCAGAGTTTTGTCCGTCCGCAGATCAAGCCGGGTGATGAAATTCTGATTAGCCATATTGAGCATCACGCCAATATTGTTCCGTGGCAGATGGTTTGCGAACAGACCGGTGCCAAGCTGAAAGTCATTCCGATGACTGAATCCGGCGAACTGGATCTGACCGACCTGGACAGTCTGCTCAATGAGCGCACTAAAATCCTGGCTATCGGTCATGTGTCCAATGCGCTTGGCACCATTAATCCGATTAAGGCCATGATCGGCCAGGCCAAAGCCAAATCGATTCCGGTACTGGTTGACGGAGCTCAGGCTGTGCCCCATCTCGCGGTCGATGTGCAGGATCTGGACTGTGACTTTTACGTTTTCTCCGGTCACAAAATGTTTGCACCTACCGGCATCGGTGCGCTCTACGGCAAGCAGGCTTTGCTTGAAGCCATGCCACCGTGGCAGGGCGGGGGCGATATGATTCTGTCGGTCAGCTTTACCCATACCGAATACAATACGCTGCCGTATAAATTCGAAGCGGGCACACCGCATATTGCCGGGGCTGTCGGTCTGGGCGCAGCGATTGATTATATGCAGGCGATAGGCATTGAGAAACTGGCTGCCTATGAACATCACCTGCTGGAAGTGGCGACAGCGAAACTGGAAGCGATTGATGGTATTCGCATTATCGGTACTGCCAAAAACAAAGCCAGCGTGCTCTCATTCATGATTGAAGATGTGCACCCGCATGATGTCGGTACTATTTTTGATCAGCAGGGTGTGGCGATTCGTGCCGGCCATCATTGCGCGCAACCGGTAATGGAATTCTTCGGTATTGCCGCAACCGCGCGTGCTTCGTTTGCGTTTTATAACACCGAGCAGGAAATTGATGCGCTGGTCAACGCCATCAAAACCACACAGGAGCTGTTTGCCTGATGAGTGATTTAAGAGATCTCTATCAACAAGTGATCATGGATCACAAGAAAAATCCGCGTAATTTCCGCGAGATCGCTGACGCCAATCATATGGCGCATGGCAATAACCCGCTTTGTGGTGATGCACTGGTGGTCTACGCCAAACTGAAAGACGGTGTGATCGAAGATGTCAGCTTTCAGGGCAGTGGCTGCGCGATTTCAGTGGCTTCGGCGTCATTGATGACCGAGATTCTGAAAGGCAAAAGCATGGAAGAAGCGGAAAAGCTTTATGACAACGTTCATAAAGCGCTGACTGGTGAAGCCGAGGGCGGTGAGCTCTCTGGCAAGCTGGAAGTGCTGGCCGGCGTCAAGGAATTTCCGGCACGGGTCAAATGCGCCACTTTGTCATGGCACACCGTGCATGCCGCCATGGACAGCGATCATGACGTTTCGATAACTACAGAGTAAGCAGGGCAGATTTATGAATGATCAATACCAAGTCAGCCCGGAACAGCTTAAAGAAGATGTGATTGAGGTGCTTAAAACCGTCTACGACCCGGAAATTCCGGTGAACATCTATGAACTCGGGCTGATCTACAATATCGAAGTCAGCAACTCCGGCAATGTCCATATCGATATGACACTGACCGCGCCCGGCTGCCCGGTAGCGCAATCTTTCCCGGGTGATGTTGAATCACGCGTGATGTCGGTCCCTGGCGTTCAAAAAGCCCATGTAGAACTAGTCTGGGAACCGCAATGGACCAAAGACATGATGAGCGAAGCCGCGCAATTGCAGCTTGGCATGTTCTAGAAAAATAACTGTGGGTGGCTAGCCACCCACAGTGAGAGTCAAGAGCCGACCTCTAAGGGGCTGTCATCATGACAGACGAGTAATGCGAGATTATTAAGTAATCTCATTCTCATTATTTCCCCATAACCCCCGAAGACCTATAGGAATAATTCCTGAAATCTAGTTCATGTTCAAAAAGGAATTGTGAGACAGATCACACCAACATCCCAATAATGTGAACTTGAACAAGCAGCAAAATAGGATTTTTTCCTAGTGCCTGTTTGTCATTGCCTCACTAAGATTGACTGATTTTCAAACTACCCAGCGGGAATCAGTCAATGACGGCAGCAGCAACTTCCTACGACGATAAACCACGTTCACTCATTGCCAGTTTCAGTATTTTCATGCTGGCATTGATGTGTGTGGTGCCGTTCTTGTCCCCGTATCACATGCCACCGATAGCCAGTTTTTACAACGAGTGGTTTGCCGCATTACTGGCGGTATTCGCCAGCCTTTTTTTAATTGGTCACAGACAGGAAAAACTTCAAATCCCGCCAGTAACTTTTGTTCCACTGGGCTTAATTGTCGTTCTGGGTTTACAGGTAGCCCTTGGAGTGCCGGATTACTGGCAGAATCAATTTGTCGCTATGCTTTATCTCGGGATGACAGCATTACTGATGATTCTTGCCGCCAACCTAAAGCACTCTCTGTCATTGGAAAGAATCGTACCGACGATTGCCTGGGCTTTTGTGGTGGGTGCTACGCTCATCATGATTCTGCTGCCTATTGGCAAACTTCTTCCTGATGAGAGTGTGTTTGCCAAATGGATACTGGGTGGCAAATCCGGCAATATCGGCCAGGCTAACCATTTTTCCAACTATCTCGCGCTGGGGCTGGCTTCACTGCTATACCTCCGGCTCACTGGGCGGATCAATACCGTCATCACTGTCCTGATCAGCGCCCTGATTCTGATAGGCTTTGCCCAGGGTGGTCAGCGGATGGCTATCCTTTATGTGGCATTACTCTCTGTAGGCGGCTGGTTACTAGCCAGAACGTTTTCATACAATCAGCCAACAGCGATAAAACCGATCATGCTGCTCTGGTTGATTCCGGGCTTTATCGCTGCCCAGTTCATCGTTCCGCTGCTTGCCTTTCTGGAACCCGCCAAAATGCCTGCAGAACGCCTGGTGCAGACCATGGGCAGCGAGTCGAGCCGTTTAATCCTGATTGAGCAAGCCTGGCTTTTATTCAAACAGCACTCTTGGCTTGGCGCCGGCTGGGCAGAGTTCTCCTGGTATAACTTTTCCATTACCGAATCCTATCCGTCCCTGAAAGGACTCTGGCACCATGCCCATAATCTGATTCTGCAGTTGCTTGCAGAAACCGGCATCGTCGGCGCGCTGATTCTGACGATCGGTATGCTGTACTGGTTCAGAGAGCAGTTTCAGAGCCAAATGACGGCCGAGCGTTGGTGGCTGCTGGCACTGTTGTCGGTAATCGGCATTCACAGCATGCTGGAGTATCCACTGTGGTACATGACCTTCCTGGCGATAGCCAGCCTGCTATTGGGCCTGGGTTCTGAGCGTCCGCTTCAGGTCCGGTTTAATCTGGCACCGGTTTTCTTTCTGGTGATATTTATCTTTGCCGTCTGGTCTCTGGGCAGTTTGCAGACCAACTACCATCAGCTGGAAACCACGCTTACGTCATTACGTGAAGAAGGTTTGCCGCAGTCGGAAATCGATAAAAACCTTGAAAAGCTCTACCAGCTCAGGGAAACCTCGGTCTTTACCCCGGTTGCTGATAATTTCCTGGTCCGAGTACTGCCCAACCAGCCGGGGCTGTTGAAAGATAAGCTAATTATCAGCCAGCAAGTCATTGAAAACTGGCCGGGTCGTGTTGAAACCTATACCCATGCCTACCTGCTGGCGATGAATAATAAACCGGTTGAAGCGCAGAAGATGATTCGTATGGCAATCAAGCAGTTCCCGGAATACCGCGAGGTCTATCATCGTTTTGTATTGGCGCAGGTCATTAAAAAACAGCAGAACCAGCTGCTGCCTATCCTGATTATTCTGCAGGATCCATATAAACCAGCGGAATAAGCACACGATGCCGTTTTCAGCACACAGCCAGCTTACTTATGCAAACAGCAGGATCGCCTTTTATCGATGGGAATTTGTGCTGAATGCGGCCGGAAAAGTGCGGTTTTGAATTTCAGGAATTATTCCTATAGGGAAGCCTTCCTGATTCGCCTACTATCACTGTCAACGAAGTTCAAGCGGAGAGAGTCATTTCATGAATGCCAAAGTCGACACTGACCAACAGCCTGTTAAAGCCAAACTGCTGGAACTGGTTGACGATATTCTGGCGCATGACGGTTATGGCGATATTCGTGTTGAAGTTCGTATTCTTAAACGCCGTCAGAAAGAGGTCATTTTGCATTGCGGTAAACAATACCGTTATGTGATCGATTTCCCGGGTGAGCAGGGAGCGGCTTCCTGACAAAAATAATTAATCCGGACGGCAACAGAGTGTGAGCGGGTCACATCCTGAAACAACTTTTTAACCCGATGTCCAACAGGCCGCTAGGGGTGGCTGAGGCTCAAACCCTGAGAGAGATATAAATGAATATTAACCAAATGAAATCGGCGATTGCCAAATTCCGTAAAGCGGATTTGTCAGTCATCAAAGACGCAAAACTGCGTAACAAAGCACAAAGCCTGCAAGGTAAAGAAAAAGGCTTCACCCTGTTGGAGCTGCTGGTTGTTATCACCCTGATCGCCATTTTGGCCACGGGTGCGCTGATTGCCTACGAAGATGTGGGTCAGTCAGCAGAAGCCGCCTCTGCCGGTAACGCCGCAGCGACTATTGACCGTGCTATCCGTACTTATCGTGCGGTTGAAAATGTTTACCCTAACCAATGGGATAATTTGGTGGATTCTGCGGGTTCACAATTGACTTTCAGAGCGCCAATCATGGATTCTTTCCTCGCTGCATGGACACCTGGTGTATCTGGTGATAGCGGTAAAGGTGATGCAATGATCGAAATGCTTGAAGAGTCAGGCATTGAAGAACTGCAAGTCGTGAACGCTGGTGGCACGCCAAATGGGGATCAAGCACCAAACCGTTTCCACAACGAGAGTACCGGTGACTCTGCTGAGGTCGAAATAGAGGATGGTGATTTACCTGCCAGATTTGCTGTTGTTCCTAACGACAACTGTCAAGCAGGTGGTGCAGCTACTGCCCTGGTAGATTACCCAGCAAATGCATTTGATACTACTGTGACTGTATCTGGTAACAACCTGCAGAACCAGTATGGTGACGCATTAGAAGGTGACGAATGCCATGTTCTGATTGCATTAGGCTTTGGTGGTGATGCTGCAGCATCTACCACTTTCAGTAATGTTGCAATCGCTCAATCACCAACTTATGTACGAAACACTGGTGATGAAGACACTGAAGTTAACCCAGAAACTCACTATTCGCGTTACATCGGTCTGTTCCAAGCTGGTGAATTTAACTTTGATGTAAACGAAATGCAGTGGAATGAAACTATTCGTCTGATTGCTATCGTCTCTCCTGATGGTAAAAACATCGACCAACTGGTGTCTGAAGCTCAGCAATAATCTCGCATAGAGATGCCATAACAGGGGCGGGCTTTGCCCGCCCTTTCTTAATCTTAGAACGTTGCGTCAATAAATCTTATTGCCAGAACGTTTTGTATGAACAGGATGATATGCAGCGTTGAAGAGGGTGTGCGTTACACGTCACTGAATAAAATTATTATCGGGAACAAGTAAATGTGGTTTTTATTGTTTGACCGACCAAACAAAGCAAATTTCTCATCTAGTTATCAGACCGGTTTCACACTGGTCGAAATTCTGCTTGTCATCGTTTTGCTGGGTATCGTCAGTATTGCCGCTATTAATGCTTTTGATGGCAATGAAGACCAGGCCCGGGAGAATGTGACTCGACTGGAAATGGCAGAGCTGCAAAAGGCCTTATTACAGTTTCGTCGTGACAATCGTGAGTTGCCCTGCATGGTCTATCGCCAGGGTGATTTCAGTCCAAATACCGTCAACGACGTTAACGCCCATGAAAATCACATCGACTTTACTAGCGGGTTTGATCTAACGCCCGTTCCGTCAGATGCCGCCGCATGGCAGGATTGGTGTCAGGAAGACTATAACAATAGTGCAGGTGAACCTGTTGCCTCCAACGCACTGGTGATGCTTAATCAATTTCCCTTCGACATTGCAGCGTTTGATTTCCTGCTCTGGAATAGCAGCACGCAGCAAGGCTGGAATGGCGCATATATCAGTAAAGAGGGGCTGACTGACAGCTGGGGAAATGCTTATATCCTGCTGGCCCCGGAACTGACTTATGGTGCGCGTTATCGATGCCTGGTCAACAGCGGCGGTGATAACTATGACGTTACCGGTGATTTGTATGAGTGTCTCACGCCTTCAGATGCTGGATTTGTAGCAGCTGATCATATTCTGCCAGCCGATACTGCCCGGATTATCAGCCCCGGCCCTGATGGTGTTATTGATCCTGATTACGATGCCAACCCGGTCACTGGCAATGACCCCTGCATCGCCGAAGGCGATGACCTTATCCTGTGCCTGATGCGCTGATTGAAAGGACTCGCATGCGATATTTCAATCAAGCTTATCAAAAAGGTTTTACTCTACTTGAGTTAGTTCTGGTTCTTTTTCTGATGGGGCTTCTGGCCTCTGCTGGCTTATTGTTCACCGAAGGTCAGCAGGATGAGGCCTATTTCAATGAAACGCAGCGTCGACAGGCAATAATCCGTGATGCGATTATCCGTAGTACGGAGCGTGTCGTGAATGGTCAGCCGGAATTGG
>Ga0189276_10124_pt1 | contig 97387 bp, 95 predicted proteins | sample N26A31minimetaG_FD_130321 | JGI IMG/M metagenome (GOLD analysis project Ga0189276, IMG submission 130321) | Marine microbial communities from the Costa Rica Dome - N26 A3-1 mini metaG | ecosystem: Environmental > Aquatic > Marine > Oceanic > Photic zone | place: Costa Rica: the Eastern Pacific... | reverse complement strand
GTGCGGTGAGCCAGTGAAGACAAAATCCAGCTCGCTGATATCAATACCAGCCTGATGCAGCTCATATAGAGGGGCCTGATAACCACCAAGAAAACCCTCCCCGGGCGCTGCGATAGTTTCGCCTGCCACATCGGCAAGGCTGTTGATTTGCTGATTGTCTTTGAGAGTAAAAATCACACCGCCCAATGCAGAAACCGGGTGGTCATTCTGCAGTCTTACCAGCGTGCCGAGCGCACCGGAGAGCGGATATTTGCTTCGCATCTGAATGAAATGGCGCGGGTTGGTAAAAACAAAATCAAAGCGGTTTTGCTGAACGCCCTGTTCCAGTTCATCCAGTTCCAGAATATGAAGCACAAAATCAGAATTGGGGACCTGTTGTTCCAGATAAGATTCAAGGTATTGCCAGCGCTTTTCAATGACCTCAACCGGCCGGTAGGCGAAGATGCCCAGGTGAAAGCTTTCTGTTGCCAGGCTGAGGCCGGGCAGGAAGATAAATATCAGCAGAAAACCGAGCTTTAGCCTATCGGTTTTCATGGCAGGAACTTGTCACTATGTAATTGCTTCGTCAACATTGTTTCGTTGTTATCAGGAAATAAACCAAGTTGCAGAATATCCCGGGCAACCTCGGTCAGTTGCGGGTTAGCAGGCGCGAGCAGTTTCTTGTTATGTTCGATGCTTGGCAGTTCCAGCCCCTGGTAAAGGGACATCACTTCGCGACTGGGCACATTCAGTCTGTCGGACATTCTATAAGAAGCATCCTGAGGGTTAGTGAGAAAATGTTTCTGCGCTTTGAAGAATCCCGAGACCAACAGATTTAACATAGCCGAGTTTTCCTCAATAAAATCAGTTCTTACAGCTAATACATCGACAATTGTTTCAGGAACTTGACTACTATCGAAAATGACATGACCGCCCTGACGCAGAATTGTTGATGCCACTGGTTCATAGGTCACAATGGCATCCACTTTGCCTTCACGCCATAGTTCGACATGCTGGTCTATGGTGGCAGGTAACAATTTGAAATCTTCCAGGCTCAGTCCGGCACGTTCACTGGCTTTAGCGAGCAATAATCTGCCTACCGCCGTCTGTTCCAGTGCGACAGTTTTACCCTTCAGTTGCTGTAGTGAATCGATAACTTCCCGGCTAATCAACTGATCGGCGCCGACCGAAATATCCATGATAAGAATAATCGTCAGATCCAGTCCCTGACTTCTTGCAAGTAAGACTTCATCCAAGGTCAGCGTGGCAGCATCAGCCTGGTCCTGCGTCAACATCTGAATACACTCAGTGGCAGACCGGCTGTCAACCAAAGTCACTTTCTGTTGCGGCAGATAACCCAATTGCTGTCCCAGAGACAGAAACTCATAGCCGGGCCAGACATGGCTGGCGACGCGAATGGGCGCTTTTTCTCCCTCACAGGCACTAACTGACACGAGCAAAAAAAGCAGGGGCAAGAACTGCGTCAAACGCTTTAACAGGTTCAGAATCATTCCTTTAATTTCGACTTGGATAACAACGCGGCCACAGGCTATCGTTAAATAAATAGTAATGCATTGATCCAGCACAATTCTCAGCAAGATTCCAGCCAAAGTGTGTCGGAGCGCGGTACAGCAAATAACAGGTATTTAATTTACCTGTTTATATGGTAATCAAACACGATGATCGCTATGATATCGCACCATTGTTGTGCAAGTTGAGTCTTTCAATGAGCTGGGAATCCCATTTAAATACTGCTGCGCAGTGGCTGGGCATCGAACGAAACCAGACCAGTCATGGTGAAAAACTGATTTCTGCCCTCGGTGCGGCAGTGGGGATTGCTGTGACGGTATTGTTTTCAATGTGGTTGCTGAATCAAACACAAATTGGGCTGACCGGCAGTTTGTTGATAATCAGTTCTATGGGCGCTTCGGCCGTATTGTTATTTGCTGTGCCTCATGGAGCTTTATCACAACCATGGCCAGTTATCGGCGGCCATATGATTTCAGCTTTTATCGGTGTCAGCTGTCAGCAGTGGTTACCCGAGGGCTTTATGACTGCCGGTCTAGCGGTAGGGCTGGCCGTCGGTGTCATGTATTATTTGCGATGCATTCATCCACCGGGAGGTGCCAGCGCGTTGACCGCGGTCATCGCTGGCAATGAAATTACCGGGATGGGTTATCAGTTTTTGCTGTATCCGCTTTTACTCAATGTGGTGGTGATGCTGCTGATTGCACTGAGCTTTAATTTTCTGTTTCCCTGGCGACGTTATCCAGCTCATATCAATACCCGACATCACAGCGAAAACAGCAGCTTAGTGCCAACCTCAGATTATGTGCTGACTACTGAAGACTTTAATGCGGCGATCCACGAACACGACTCCTTTGTCGATATCACCGAAGAAGGGCTGACCGAATTACTGGAAAAAGCCAAACAGCATGCTCAGTTGAGTATCAGTCACCCGCAAACCATCGAGCGAGGCTGTTTTTACAGTAATGGCAATATTGGCAGCCTATGGGAGGTTCGCCAGGTAATTGATGATGCCGAGCCCAGTCAACAGGGGCAGGATTTGATTATCTACAAAACGGTGGCCGGACAGAATCTGCATCAAACTGCTTATTGCGACCGTGAAAGCTTTCGCCAATGGGCACGGTTTGTGGTGGTTGAAACTCAGGGTTTGTGGGTCAAGGCAGACCAGCAGTCATGAGTAAATTCAGCTGATGAGCAAGAAATTCAGGCTTTATGTTTGAGCCCGGACAGCCAGTGACTATGATAAGCAACATAAACCTTGCTGATTAAAAGGGCCTGATGAATAGTTTGTCACCAAAAAAGTCACCGCAATTGAGCAGATTCAAAGTCATCATGGCGGGTATCAGCGCCCTGATCCTGACCGTCGGGATTGCCCGTTTTGCCTATACGCCGTTTTTACCCTTAATGCTGGAACAGGCCGGTTTATCGACTCTGGCTGGAGGCTGGTTGGCAACCTTTAATTACGTCGGCTACCTGCTTGGTGTCATGCTGATCGCCTGGATAAGTGATTTACAGCTTAAATTCAGGCTTTACCGTCTCAACCTGGTCCTGGCCGTACTCAGCACCATCGCGATGGGGCTCACCACCCATGAAGTTTTGTGGAGCGTGCTCAGGCTGATTGCCGGTTTATCCAGTACCGCTGGCATCATACTCGCAGCCGGCTTTGTCATGAGTTGGCTCAAGCGCCATCAGTTCAAAGGTAATCTGGGACTGCATTTTTCTGGTCTCGGCCTGGGCATTGCCATACCGGGTCTGGCGATTGTCTGGATGAATCATCAGCTTGACTGGGCAATGCAATGGGTCGTCATGGGCTTTTTCGGCATCCTGTTTTTTATTCCAGCCTGGCGCTGGATGCCGGCACCTGTCAGTCAGTCTCAGCAGGGAGACAAGCGCTTTCAGCCGCCGTCCAGAAGTTGGATGAATCTGATGATAGCCGCCTATTTCTGTGCCGGTGTCGGTTATGTGGTGAGTGCCACCTTTATCGTCGCCATTCTTGAGCATATGCCGGCACTGTCTGGCTGGGGTGACTGGATTTGGGTTATTTTAGGACTGACTGCCGTGCCGTCCTGTGTGGTTTGGGACAAGCTTTCAAACCGGCTGGGAGAAACCTCAGCATTGATCCTCAGTTACAGCATCATGCTGGTGTCAATTGTTATTCCTGCTTTGAGCAACAGCCTCTGGTTCAACATGCTGGGTGCAATCCTGTTCGGTGGGACTTTTGCTGGGGTCGTCAGTCTGATGCTGGTCTTTATCGGCCACAAATTTCCGCATAACCCGGCCAAGGCAATGGCCAAACTCACGATCAGTTACGGCGTGGCACAAATCACGGCACCGGCGATTGCCGGCTATATATCCACCCATACAGGCAGTTACAGTGGTGCGCTCTGGCTCGCTGCAGTTTGTATGCTAGTGGGGATCTTTTGCCTCTGGCGCATTCACTACACAACATCTATTGAGGAAAAAGCAGTGTAAAGCGGGTCTGTCGGCTGTGCGATTCCAGCATGATTTGTCCGCCATGAGCCTGCACAATGGATCTCACCAGGGCGAGGCCCAGCCCCGTGCCTTTATTCTCAGTGTCTCTGGAGCGGTAGAAGCGATCAAACAGCTTCTCTTTGTCCGCCTCCGGAATCGGTTCCCCCGGATTAGTCACATGAATATTGATCCCGGATAGCTGTGACTCAATATCTAACTGCACCCAGCCACCCTCTGCCGTATGACGAATGGCATTGGTTAACAGGTTGCCGATAGCCCTTCGCAGCATCAGGCGATTTGCCGACAGCGTCGCATCACCCTGACAGGAAAGCGTGATTTTCCTGTCTTCAGCCAGAAGTTGATAAAACTCCAGCAAGTTATTGATTTCAGGGCCAAGATGAATGATTTCAGTTTCAGGTAACCGCTGCGTATTATCTGTCTGCGCCAGAAATAGCATATCCGCTATCATCTGACTCATGCGCTGTAATTCTTCCATGCTGGAATACAGCACCTCACGGTATTCTTCCGGATTTCTGGAAGCGGTCAGTGCCACCTGAGTCTGTGTCATTAATGCCGTTACCGGTGTTCTGAGTTCATGGGCAATATCCGAGGAGTAATCGGCTAAACGCTGAAAAGACTCATCAATGCGTCGCATCATGGCATTCAGCGATTCAGATAACTGTGCCAGCTCTCGCGGAACCTGATCGGTATTGAGCGGATCATTTAACTGCGAGACAGATAACTTGCGGATTTTGGCTACGATGTCAGACAGCGGGCGTAATGAGTATCGAATCGCTAACCAGCCCAGCACGGTCGATATCACAATGGCCACCAGCAGAATCAGCCAGAGGCTCTGGTTAAACTGCCGCAGAAAACTCAGATGGTAATCAATGGCGATGGCCGCGGTGATATGGAATTGTTGACCCGTTACCGAGTTAAATGTGTGATAACGCAGCCGGTAATGCTTTTTATCAGCCGTTTCCAGCGTGAGGGGCTGTTCTTCTGGCTCGGCTTGCCAGCGAAGTAATTCTGCTGCAGCGGGGTCACTGAGATAGATCTGAGCGCCCTGAGCCTCAGTGACCAGCAGCAGGGGATGGTGATGACCGATCAGAATATCTTCAAAACGTTGGGTCAGATTATGACCACTCTGATCCAGCGTCATTTCAACCCGTTCGATAATCGCCTGCAGTTCTGCGTTGTCGCCGACTTTGAAATGATGACGAATAGCAGTCTCAACAAACACACCCAAGCCGCTGATAACAAGCAACATGATCAAGGCAAACAACAAGGTCTGTCTTGCTGCCAGCGACAAAGATCTGAATTTAGTCCCGGGCTGTGGCATCACACACATATCCCATACCACGAACGGTATGAATCAGTTTCTGCTCAAACTCATCATCAATCTTGGATCGTAAACGACGAATCGCGACATCAATGACATTGGTATCGCTGTCGAAATTAATATCCCAAACCATGGAAGCAATCATGGAACGGGGTAAAACCTGACCCTGATGTCTGAGCAATAATTCGAGCAATGCAAATTCCTTGGCGGTCAGTCTGATTTGTCTGCCGTTGCGGTAAACGCGCCGCCCGACCAAATCTATTTCCAGATCAGCCAAGGTCAGACGCGTATCGGCAACCGGCTGTTGACCACGCCTCAACAGCGTTCTGATGCGCGCCAGCAGTTCAGCAAAAGCAAAAGGTTTAACCAGATAATCATCGGCGCCGGCTTCCAGCCCTGTAACACGATCTTCAATGCTGTCTTTGGCAGTCAGTAACAACACAGGTGGTAAGGTGCCGCGGCCTTGTAACTGTTTCAAAACCTGCAGACCATCCATATCCGGCAGCATCCGATCCAGAATAATCAGATCAAATGGCGTATTAGCCTGCTCATGCAAACCATCAACGCCATGACGGACCCAGCTGACTACAAAAGAGGCCTCAGTTAAGCCCTGCGTCAGGTATTTTCCGGTTTTCTCGTCATCTTCAATGATTAACAGGCGCATTTTGATTCCAAATACAGTCAGCCTGACAGCAAGAAGCTGACAGTGATATGAAGGCAACATGACATTTTTGTCATCTTGGCGTCACCTTGGTGACAGTTGGCCTTTGTTAGCTTACGACTATCACCAAAAAAAGATAATTTGTATGACACAGCATCATAACAAGCAAAGACGGCAAATATTACAGGCTTTGGCTTCAGCAGGCCTGCTCAGTAGCATTTACCCATTGATGCCGGCACTGGCCAAACAACAGTCGATGTCGCTGGTCCCCAAAAAAACAGCGGGTAATGCCGATATCTTTGACTTCAATATTGCCAGAACCACGCTGGAAATCGATCGGCAGTTAACCTCACAAGCCATCACCATCAACGGCACCATCCCGGCCCCACTGCTTAAACTCAAGGAGGGAAGGGAAGCGGTTTTACGGGTTAAAAACGCACTGGATGTCGATACCTCGATTCACTGGCATGGTATTTTGCTGCCTTATCAGATGGATGGTGTGCCCGGCATTTCCTTTGCCGGTATCAAGCCCGGCGAAACCTTTGAATATCGTTTCCCAGTGGTGCAAAACGGCACCTACTGGTATCACAGTCACTCGGGCATGCAGGAGCAGTTGGGTCATTATGGCCCGTTGGTCATTGAGCCTGAAGCGGGCGAAGATATTGACGTTGATCGTGACTATGTCATTTTGCTGTCTGACTGGACTTTTGACAGTCCGGCGGAAGTGATGCGTAACCTGAAAGTGGCCGAGGGTTACTACAACTACAATCAACGCACCGTGGCCGACTTTTTTGAAGATGTAGAAAAGATGGGCTGGCAATCTGCCTGGCAGAAATCCGCAATGTGGGGTCAGATGCGCATGAGCCCTCGAGATATCCTGGATGTCACCGGCAGTGAATACACCTATCTGATCAATGGTAAAGCCAGCGTCGGCAACTGGACCGGTCTGTTTAAACCGGGAGAAAAAGTCCGCCTGCGGGTGATTAATGCCTCGGCGATGACATTTTTTGATCTTAAAATTCCCGGTCTGGAAATGACGGTTGTCGCCGCTGATGGTCAGCCGGTGCAACCGGTTAAGACCGACGAATTCCGAATTGGTGTGGCAGAGACCTATGATGTAATTGTCGAACCCACCGCCGACGCCTATACCATCTTTGCCCAGTCGCAGGACAGGAGCGGTTTTGTTAGTGCCACACTGGCATCTGCACCGGGGCTGACCGCGCCCATTCCAGATCTCTACCCGCGTGTGGAGCGGGGGATGGAAGCCATGGGCGCAGGTCATGCCATGCACGGCGATAACGCGATGAACAGGGATCAGAACATGGCCATGGATCATGGTAAACATGATGGTCATCAGATGAGCCAGACAGAGTCGGTCGACAGCGTTTCTCACGGGCCTGATAATCACGGGCCCGGCGCCGCCATGGTCGTGGACAAGCCGGTATCTAGGCTTGATGATCCCGGTGTCGGTTTCGAGCATGTTGATCACCGGGTGCTGACCTACTCACAACTGAAAAGTCACGACGGCTGGCCGGACAAAAGAGCACCGGCCCGGGAAATTGAACTGCATCTGACCGGCAGTATGGAACGCTATATGTGGTCCTTCGATGGTAAGAAATTCTCGGAAGTGGACGGCCCGATACGTTTCTACCAGGACGAACGTCTGAGACTCACGCTGGTGAATGACACGATGATGGATCACCCGATTCATTTGCACGGCATGTGGATGGAACTGGAAAACGGCCACGGTGATTTAAGGCCCAGAAAGCACACCATTATTGTTAAACCGGGGGAACGGGTATCAGCGTTGATTACCGCCGATGCCTTTGGCGACTGGGCATTTCACTGTCACCTGATGTACCACATGAAAGCGGGCATGTTCCGTGTTGTTTCGGTTGCCTAGGAGTTAATGATGAGATTAATCAGGACAATAACAGCTTTTTCTCTGGCAACATCACTCATTATTGTCTCGGCACAGAGCCTTGCTGACGGTACCGGTTTGCAGGCAGATCCCAGCTGGCCGAAACCGATTCATGATGATATGGCTTATGGTCAGTTGATGTTTGATCGACTGGAGATGCAAAGCATCGAAGGCAGTGAGCAACTGCTGTGGGATGCACAGGCCTGGTATGGCAAGGATTTGAATCGATTCTGGCTGGAAACCGAAGGCAGTTACAACGATGAGCATAGCGGTGAAATAGAAAACCTGGATTTACAGTACAGCCGCCGTATCAGTCCATTCTGGGACCTGCAAACCGGTATTGGCACCCAGACCAGCTTCGGCGCCGGTGCCAGGCAGGAGCGTTATTACGGCATTATTGGTTTTCAGGGCCTGGCACCGTACTGGTTTGAAATCGATAGCAATCTCCGTATCAGTGACGACGGTGATACCTGGTTGGATCTGGAAGCCGAGTATGACTGGCGTCTGACACAAAAGCTGATTTTGCAGGCACGGGCAGAAACCAGTTATGCCTTTTCTGAAGTTGAAGACTTTGAACAGGGACAGGGTCTCAATGGCATCACCACCGGTTTACGCCTGCGCTATCACCTGAGTCGGGAATTTTCGCCCTATATCGGTGTGTCAGCCACCCGGTTACTGGGTGATACAAAAGATCTGGCAGAAAGCGAAGGGGATGAGGACAGTACAGCAACCTTTGTTGCCGGAGTGAGAGTCTGGTTCTGATTAAGTTAATCTGACATCGCCGTTATGGGCTCAAAAATTCAATAGCCGGCCAGGGCGATTCCTGTATATTAGCGATACGCAGACAAGAGCTGCGCTTTTCAACTGCCGAGCGTCCCCATGTCGCCCCAACAACAAGACACATCAACCAGTCACATAGCCGCCCGGCTGTGGGTCTTGTGTTTTGCCTTGTTACTGGCATCGCTGCCGGTTATTTCCTACGCTCAATCCGGCAACACGGAAAGCAGCACGGGTCTGGTTAAACGACTGGATGCCCGGACAGCGCTGCATGATAATTCACTGAGGCTGAGCCTGAAGTCTGAACAATCAGGGCAGACTTCAGCGGATTCCGACTCAGCCGACGATCAGGCCATTAATCCAGCCGGGCATGCCCCTGTTAAAGGCCGGAATACGGTTTCATCAGTCACTGAGATTTTCTCTGCTCAGCTCGACGACTGTGCCTATCTGCGTCCTTATCTGAGAGCACCACCACTTAGTTAATCCCAAAAAACTTTGCGTTGTCAGCGAAGCTGACGGCGTTCTGATTCAATCGTTTTTCGAGGATTAGCATGAAATCATTATCTACGCGGGCCATCGTTTATGGCCTGTTAATTGTGCTCGGTTTACTGAGCGCGGTTCCCAATCTTTTACCTGAGAAAATCGCCAGCAAGTTACCGGTCTGGTATAGCGAAAACAATGTATCGCTTGGGCTGGACTTACAGGGTGGTTCTCATTTGTTGCTGGAAGCGGATAGCAAAGCGCTTATCGAGGAGCAATACCAGACACTGGCAGATGAACTGACCGACCAGCTTCGTGAAGCCGGTATTTATTACAATCAGCCGCTAATACAACCTGACAGCCTGCAATTAACACTCAGGAACAGCGACTCGATTAAGCCGGTACAGGCTATCGTTGAATCTTTGGCCCGTGACAACAACAATGGCAGTCGTCGCTTGGAGCTGGAAATCATCGGCAACCAGCTTGAATTGAGACTCACTGAAAGCTGGTTCAAGGCGGTGATGAACGACGCCATTGAACGCAGTCTGGAAGTGGTACGCCGTCGTCTGGATGAGAGCGGGCTGGTTGATCCCAGCATTACCCGCCAGGGCAATGCCAGCATACTGGTACAGATGCCTGGCGTGGCTGATCCAAGTGATATTCGCCAGTTACTGGGCACCACTGCCAAAATGACTTTTCACTGGGATGCTGATGGCACGGGTGATCAGGGCGCAATCACGCTGCCGGGCCAGGATGGTAAACAGCAGTTCAGGCTGGAAAAACGGGTGGCGATGGAGGGCCAGCACATACGTGATGCCCAGACCAGTTTTAACCCGGACAGTGGCGAACCGGTGGTGACTTTCAAACTCGATAATGAAGGCGCGAAACTATTCGGTAAGATAACCCGCGACAATATCGGCCGGCCGCTTGCCATCGTGCTCGATGATAAAGTGATTACCGCACCGGTGATTCGCAGTGAAATCGGGGGTGGCAGTGGGGAGATCAGTGGTGGTTTCACTACTGAAGAAGCAGCCGGACTGGCTTTATTATTAAGAGCCGGTGCCTTGCCCGTGCCGCTGCTTGTGATGGAAGAACGCAGTGTTGGTCCCGATCTTGGCAGTGATGCGATTGCCATGGGCCTGAGCACCGGTTTAATCGGTGCGGCGCTGGTGATTGCCTTTATGATTGGAATTTATGGACGCTGGGGTCTGATTGCCTGTGTGGGCCTGGCCATTAACATGGGCCTGGTATTCGGTATTCTGAGTCTGCTCGGCGCCACGCTGACCTTGCCGGGTATCGCCGGCATCATTCTGACCCTGGGGATGGCGGTCGATGCCAACATTCTGATCAATGAACGTATCCGCGAAGAATCGAGACGGGGTAAATCGGCCTGGAAAGCCATGCATGAGGGCTTCGATAAAGCTTACACCACGATTATTGATTCCAACCTGACCACGCTCATCGCGGTCAGTTTGCTGTTCATGTTCGGGAGTGGTCCGGTACAAGGGTTTGCCGTCACCATCGGTATTGGTCTGCTGACCTCGATGTTTACCGCGATAGCAGTGACGCGGCTGTTGATGGAGTGGTCGATAAAAGGCCGGGAAAAGAAACCGCTTAGGATCAATGGCTTTGCCATGCTCGACAAGCTCAGCAGCCGTAATCTCAACTTTCTGCGCAGTCGCTTTGCCGGACTGACGGCTTCAGCTTTGTTATCACTGGCAGCGATTGTGCTGTTTATTCAGCCCGGGCTGAAGTACGGTGTTGATTTTACCGGCGGCACCCTGGTTGAAGTCCAGGCCAGTCAGCTCTCTGTCGAAAACATACGCGCGTCATTACAACAGCATGATATGGCACAGGCATCGATTCAGGAATCGGCCGAGCAGGGCGATTTTCTGGTACGTTTACCGGCAGAAAATCAGGATCCGGCAGCAACTTCCGCCCAGGTTGATGCGCTGAAGAGGGCAGTCCAGTCAGTACAGGCTGATGCTGCCTTTCCTAAAGTAGATATGGTTGGCCCCAAGGTCAGCAGTGGCTTCGCGGACGATACGATTCTGGCCATTTTGTTGGCCGGCTTCGGCATGCTGGCTTATCTCGCCATCCGTTTTGAATCACATTTTGCCATTGCAGCAACATTAACTATCGCCCTGGATTTGACCAAAACCATCGGCTTTTTTGCTTTGACCGGCGTCGAGTTCAATCTGACTGCAGTTGCGGCTTTACTGGCTTTGATTGGTTACTCGGTCAATGACAAAGTGGTGGTGTTCGATCGCATCAGGGAGAACCTGCGAGCCAATCCGGATAAGCCGATGATGACGCTGATGAATGAAAGTATTTCATCCACGCTGACCCGGACGGTATTTACCTCAGTCACCACTTTTCTGGCTTTATTACCGATGGGAATAGCAGGGGGGTCGGCGGTGGCCAGTTTTGCCTTGCCGATGCTGTTCGGCATTGTTATTGGCACCAGTTCGTCAGTGTTTATTGCAGCGCCTATCCTGTATTTTCTGGGCCAGCGCCGTAGCCGGAAAGGTCTGTCACAATTACGTCCGAGCGCGGAGGAAATGCAACGCCGCCTGGCTGAAATTCCTTGATAATAAACTAAAAGCGCGGAACCGGACTTTGTCCGGTTTCCGTTATTAACCATCCGCTCTGGGTGAAGTCAGAATCCCGGTATAGCGGAATAAAAATAATCCATAGGCGATAACCCACAGTACGATACTCAACCACCAGGCCCAGATACTGAGCGCCGGTTCGATTAATATGATTCCGACACGGGATAATGCCGAGAGCAGCACCAAAGCCAGCGCCAGCCTGATAGCAGGGGCCGGCACAATCGGTCTGCCGCTATGACCTAGTGAGACACGGGACATCATGCTCAGAATAAGACCGCCCATAGCGCCAACAGTGAGTGCATGCAAGGCCGTACTCAAACTGATTGCCATACCTGCATAGTGGCAGGCAATCAGCAATAAGCCCAGGGGGATAAACCAGTAACTCAGGTGCAAAGACCAGAGCAGCGGATGAGGCCAGGTCGACATCGGCCGCCAAAGCGCGCAGCGCGCAGCGATAAGCACGGCTGCAAAAACAAAAATGACTGCAAGAAGGCTCTCTGCCAGATAAAACTGAAGCTGGAAAAGAAAGATAACCACCATGGCCCACAATAAGGCTAAGCCGGATTTATCCAGCCATTGAATTCGTTTTCGCGGTGGGATCTGAGTGGTATTGCCGGTGAACATCGGGATTACCCGACCGCCAATAACCGTCATCAGCAAAGTGATCAGCAATATCACGCTATGTAGGGCATAAGTCGCTGTTTGCAGATGACCGGCCGCGACACCAAGATGAAACACCACGTTGTCGGCGGTCAGCAAGAGTATGGCCAGTACCGCAAAATAATTGCGTTTCTGCTGTTTTTTAATTAGCAGGGAGCCAAGCAGCCAGGCTGCGTAGAGCAGAAAACTGCTGTCCAGGACAATGACCAGCCACCATGGCATCTCAGCAGCAAACCAGACGGCGAGTCGCCCACTCAGCCACAGCATTATCAGCAGTAGCAATCTGTTGCCGTAAGCCGAGCGCAGCCCTGTCCAATTCTGCACCGCTGTGAGCAAAAAGCCCACCAGAATGGCGGCAACAAATCCGAACAACATTTCATGACCGTGCCAGAGCTGGCTATATCCATGATAAGCGTGACTGAGCCAGCCATGCAGACTGGCGCCCCACAACACTAAAGCAATAATACTGAAAACAGCGCCAAGCAGGAAAAAGGGTCTGAAAGCCAGATCCAATACAGCAGGATGAGGTGATTTTTTTGTCATTACTCGCTACCTGAATCATCAGTAAAAGACCGGGCAGCCCGCTGACAGTCTGCCCGGACAGGTCAAATCAGTCACGCCAGTAATCGTTGGCGATAGCAATAGTTTTGAACTCAATAGCGACTAATTCAGCTGCATTCATCAGCAGGGCCGGATCTTCAGCATATTTGGCCCTGACCCGGTGTTTGGCTGCGCTATCAGTCTGAATCGTGCCAATGGTTTTACGAACAATCTTGATCGCAAGTTGGCGTCCTTCATATGGGGTTTCCGTGATCAGCGAAGGCATATAGTCGTCACTGGCTTTCATGTCTTCGGCGCTGGCAGCCTGTGGCAGCCATACGGCGAGCATTAATGGGATCAGATAAATAATGGATTTCATGCTATTCTCTCCTTATCGTTCGCAAACAAACTGTTCGCAACCTAACGTTATGCCGGTTAAATATGCATGTCAAGTACCACTTTAAAAAATGAGGGCACAATGGGGCCTAAATTAGCAGAACAAGTCTGTTATGCCTTGTACTCAACCAGTGCTGTGGTGAACCAGGCTTATGCACGGTTATTGTCACCTCATCAGCTATCGTATTCACAGTTTGTAGTGATGATGGGGCTGTGGCAACAGGATGCGGTTTCTGTCACTGGGCTTGGCCGACTTATCGGACTCAGCAAAGCGACACTAACACCGATGCTGAAAACGCTGGAAAACCGCGGTTATCTGCAACGAAACCGGGTACCGGGAAATGAACGTACAATGGCGATTACATTGACCGCCAAAGGTCAGGCGTTCGCCCGGCAGGCCGAGCAGGTAGCTAAAGAAGCGCTCTGCGCTACCGGCCTCACACAAGAGGAAGCCGCGCAGTTGATTGCCTTATGCAATAAAATAAAAGGCAAACTGGGCAAGTAAGCCTGAGGCAGGGGAGAGCTTGCTCTCCCCTGAATAAAAAGGCAGCGAGTTCAATGTGGCTGTTGTCTGAGTTCCTCGCATGCCTGCTCTCGGGTAATCAAAGCAGACATATCCCGCAGAATATTAGACGAGACTTCAATCAGGTCATCCATACTTAATATTCCACAGAGGCTGCCATCAGAGGCAACAACCGGCGCCCGGCGTACCCCGCGCCGACTCATTTCTTTCATGGTATCCGCAATATCGGCATCGTCTCTCACCGTCATCAGGTCGTCACTCATACAATCACCTACCGTGACGGCGCTAAGGTCGACATCATCCGCCACTAAATTGATGACAATATCGCGATCAGTCAGGATACCCAGAGGTCTGTTCTGACCGTTTTCCTTACTGACAACAATCACATCACCCACGTGATGTATTTTCATCTGCCTGGCTGCTTCCTGAACTTTTTCATTTTTTTCCAACATGGCTACTTTGTGCTGACAAACATCCAGAATATTCATGGCGATCACCTCTCTGTTGTTTGAAAAGACAAGTTTCGTCTAGAAAGCTTACAAAGAGTCCGAACGATACAGAACGACTCAACAAATTTTTCAAGACAATTCTGGCTAAGGCTCAGCCAATGCAGGAACTTGCTTTCTCTGCTGACCTTAATCCAGTCATGCATCTCTTTGAAAGCAGATTTTGTGAACATGGCGCTTGTAAGGCTGTCTTAGTTTGTAAGCACCATAAACGAACCGTAACAAATAAAAGCTGCTCATCCAAATCATCCAAGTCTGCAGTCAGATTTTGAAGTCCATGCATAAACATGTTGGGATGAAATAGAGGTTTGAGAGAAAGGAGGCAAAAATGAAAGCCATCATTCTCAGTACTGATCACTTTGAAGACAGCGAAGTGACCGAACCGCTCAAGCAACTGGAGCAAGCCGGTGTTGAATGCGATATTGCATCACTGCAAACCGGCATTATTAAGGGTAAGAAGGGCACTGAAGTCGTTGCCGGCATGACACTCAATGAAGTCAATCCGGATAATTATGAGTTATTGCTGCTACCGGGCGGTGAGGCGCCGGCTAACTTGAGAAAGTCACAACGGGCACTGGATATTGCCAAACATTTCTTTGCCAGCGGCAAACTCGTCGCGGCCATTTGTCACGGACCACAGATTCTGGTCTCGGCTGACTTGTTACGGGGACGCAAAGCAACCTGCGTTGAAAAAATTTCCGATGAATTGATAGGTGCCGGTGCGGAATATCTTGATGCACCACTGGTTATTGACGAGAACCTGATAACGTCACGGCATCCCGGCGATCTGCATGAATTTAACAAAGCGATACTGACTAAACTGCAACCGGACAACGGGTGATTTGTCATGACTGCAGAAAGCAAAATCAGACTGAAAAGGGTTTATGACAAGCCGGTCAAAGCCGACGGCATCAGATTGCTTGCAGATCGGCTCTGGCCGCGTGGCATTAAAAAAACCGACCTGGACTATGACGACTGGATTAAATCGCTCTGTCCACCCAATGAGTTAAGAAAGGCCTGGCACAACGATGAACTGAGTTATGCCGAGTTCAAAAAACAGTATCGTCAGTCGCTCAAGTCTGAATCGGAGACTTTGAATGAGCTCGCTGAAATGGCCGGGAAAAAACCGATCACCTTGCTTTCAGCAGTCAAAGAGCTGGAGCAGTCACATTTACCGATTCTTAAACAGGCGATTGAGCAAGCGAGGAAATAAAACCTGTCGACTTCAGCTTTGAAATAAACAAATGCTGACAGGGCAACCACTGTTCTTTGATCTGTTTCACATCATCGCTGCTCTAAATCTAGCAGGCTTGGATTAAGGCCTGATTATCACGATTCAATCTTTTTTATGAGCAATCCAAAAATACAGCAATTAGAGGAACACGAGTCCTATATCAGGATCGCAAAAAAATACCCTCATATTGCCAAAAAACTGATTATCTTCTGGGGAAGTGAGTTTTGCGAACCCTACCTGGATTCGCTGTTCACAGAAACCAGTAGCGGGACCCGAAGCGGTTTTCCGCCCGATGATATGAAGGCTTTGCTCAATATCAGGCTGCTGCACGAAGAGCTGTTTGAGTTTGAGCGCAAACAGGATATCTGGACCTATCCCCACTAGCTGCAATACATCTCGGCCTGGCAAACGAAGCCAGACCGTCACCAGCAAAGCCACCTATTGTTAAGGCGACTTGACAGTATTGTCAGAACGTAGAAAACTCTCATACTACTTTAGCAGTATCAGACACCGTCAAAGGAGATGGCAGATAACAAGCTTGTGGGAAGCTGACTGCTTAGCAACCAGGTCAGGTTATTAGATGAAATTGCTCCTTTTGCTTGTCTGTACTGTCTTATCCTCCTTGGCTATCCCGGGCCTTTCTGCTCAGGAAACTGAAAACTCAAACAGAAACAACATCGCGCTGACTGAAGCAGAGCAGGCCTGGCTGCAACAGAATCCGGATATCACAGTTGCCGTCAGTCATGGCTGGGCACCAGTAGAGTTTCTGGACGAAGATCATCAGTTCAAAGGGATTTCTGTCGACTATCTGAAACAGATAGAGCAAAAGCTACCTGTGCGTTTTCGCTTTATTCGCTCAGAGGAAGATCCCCATCGAGACAATGCAGACATTCTGTCAGCAGTCACTACACCGCAACAACTTAAGCAATCCCCGTACTCGATCATAGATTCGCCATTTCTGGAGATGCCTTTTGTTATCTTCGCCAGAGAAGAAACGAATGACATTCATGACATCGAAGATCTGAATAACAAAAAAGTCGCCGTATTCCGCTACGGTGCGGCTGCCCGTGCGCTTGAACAGCATCATCCTGAGATAGAGCTATACAGAGTGGATATTGCCGATGAAGCGCTGGCTGCGCTTAATACCGGAAAAGTCGACGCCTATATCGGCAATCTGGTGGTCATTAACTACGTCGCCAGGAACCTGGGCATTGGTAATGTCAAAATAGCCGCTGATACGCCTTATGGAGCCAATTTATACATGGCAGTCAGAGATGATATGCCGCTCCTGCACTCGATTCTACGCAAAGGTCTGAATTCGATTACTGCCCAGGAGCAGAACACCATCTCCCGAAACTGGGTTGCTGTGACCTATGAACATAAAACAGACGCCACGCTGCTAATGACGGTGGCCGGCTCAGCAGCCTGTCTGATTGCCATTTTTGCGCTATGGAGCTGGAAATTGTCACGGGAGATTCGTTGGCGCAAACAGGTTGAAGCCGAATTAAGTATTGCGCGGGAAAGGGCTGAGGCAGCCAACAAAGCCAAGTCGCGGTTTCTGGCCAATATGAGTCATGAACTCAGAACACCGCTGAATGCAGTGATGGGGTACAGCCAACTGATTGATACCAATCCAGAGGGTCACCGTGGAGATAAGAAATCCGCGGCCGAAATCTTAAAGGCCGGAAAGCATTTATTATATTTAATCAATGAACTGCTAGACCTTTCTAAAGTTGAGTCAGGCAAAATGTCACTGCAAATCAAAGCGGTCAATCTTAATGAGATTATCGAAGAATGCCTGGTTTTGATTTCACAGTTTGCGGGTGAAAAGCAAATCGAGATTCATCACAGCAATCAAGAACAGATATTAGCGATGGCGGATCAAGGCAGGCTCAAACAAGTGCTGCTTAACCTGCTCAGCAACGCCATTAAATACAACCGACCGGGCGGCAAAGTCTCTATTGACGTCACTATTAAAGATAGTCATGCAGCCATAGCGATTGCGGACAATGGTGAAGGCATTGCCGAAGAACATCTTGAGTTACTGTTTGAGCCCTTCGAACGTCTGCAAGCTGAAAACTCAAATATAGAAGGCACCGGTATCGGTCTGACCATTTCCCGTCAGATTATCGAACTGATGCGAGGCTCGATTTCAGTAGAGAGTAAACTGGGGGCTGGCAGCCTGTTCGAGGTCAAGCTGCCGATTGTCTAGAGGCGAGACCGGTCGCTAGTATCGGCTTTGTGGCAGCAGATCCTGCCTGGTGTCAACATCGCGAAAGATACCGTCATCGATGCCTGATATTAAACAAATCTGCCTGGCTGAGGACCGAATAATGTCCCTGGCGCCTTTATCCCCTTTTAATGCCATTAATTGAGGCAGAAAGTCTGCAGCAAAGCCGACCGGGTGACCACGCCGACCGTTGAACTCGGGGAGGGTAATGGCAGCACCTGCTTCTAATGCCGCCAGAGAATCAGAAATTACAAGGCGGTTGATATAAGGCATGTCGGCCAGGCCGATCAGCCAGCCAGCTGCTTCAATATTGGCTTGAATACCTGCGACAAAAGAAGCACTCATTCCCTCCCGGGCGTTTTCTGCCGGGATAAGTCGCAGGCGGGATGAAAATTGACAGTTTGCCAGCAAGTCAAGCAGGGCAGAATTGTCTTTCCTGATCACAACATCGACTTCACTAAATATCGTCAACCATAAACTTAGGCTGTGAAAAATAAGGGATTTGCATTCACCCTGTATGGCAATCGGATGCAACAGTTTGTCACTACCAAACCGGCTTGATTGTCCGGCGGCCAGTAGAACTGGGCGGATGATTTTAGCTGACATGCTTAGCCGTTACTGACTGCACGGATAGTCGCTTGTTGGACTGACGGCTGTTTGCTTCGTCTGAGCTGAACCAGTTCTGCGAGGATCGAAACGGCAATTTCAGCCGGCGTTTTACTGCCGATATCGAGCCCGACCGGACCATGCAAACGGGCAATCTGTTCTGCAGTCAGATCAAACATTGCTAGTCTCTCCCGGCGTTTGGCATTGGTGCGGCTTGAACCCAATGCGCCGATATAAAAAGCGTCGGATTTTAATGCTTCTAAAAGCGCCATATCATCGAGCTTGGGATCGTGTGTCAGTGTGATAATCGCGGTATGGTTATCCGGCCCAACCTGAACCACGGCATCATCCGGCATCATCGCCAGCAACTCACCGTCTTCAGTCTGCCAGGTCAACTGCATTTCCTCACGCGGCTCTGCCACCAGCACCTGGTAATCCAGTGCCGAGGCCATTTTGGCTAAATAACTGGAAGTTTCACCGGCGCCAATCAACAACAGGCGGGCACGTGGACCATAGCTGAAAGTCAGCTCTGTAGCACTTTCCTGAACCAGATGTTCACTGTCTGCCGGCTGATTAAAGCTTTGTGCCTGAACGATATCAAGCCGGCGCTGAATAGTCCGGCGCTGTTCAATCTTTTCCAGCACTTGTTTCACCCAGTTGATATCCGTCACTTTCTCCAAAGAAAGGCGCAAAGTGCCGCCGCAGGGGAGACGAAACCGGTCACGTTCCTCAACCGATTCACCATAAGTCAACAGCCTTAGTTTTGTTCTGGCCAGTTCTCCCGACAGGACCTTGTCTTTGAGATCTTCCTCTATGCAGCCACCCGAGACTGAGCCGATAAGGGCGCCATCCTCTCGAATGGCGCACATCGCACCGGGTTGTCTGGGGCTGGAGCCATAGGTTTTTATCACCGTGCTCAGCCAGACAACGTGACCGGCTTCGTGCCAGCTTAGTACCTGCCGCAGAACTGTGATATCAGTGCTTTGCATCTAGGCCTCCAGTTGATAACGGATCGGCAGGTTACGGATGCGCTTCTTGGTCGCGTTGAAAATGGCATTACACAAGGCAGGCGCAATTGGTGGCATGCCGGGTTCACCGACACCGCCGAGCGGCTGGTTGTAATCTTTGGCTGGTACAAAGTGGACATTGATTCTGCCCGGTGCGCCATCCATTCGGGTGACCTGGTAACCATCAAAGTTATCCTGTTCTGCCACACCGTCCTTGAAGCTGATTTCTCCCAGCATGGCAAAGCTGATCCCCATCACACAGGCACCTTCCAGCTGTGAACGGATACGCTCAGGATTCACCTGCGGCCCGCAGTCGATAGCAATATCGACCTGGGGTATCGTGACTTCACCGTCATCACTGACCTCAACCTCGACCACGGCTGCGACATAGGAGACAAAGCTGTAGTGGGCAGCCAGACCCTGACCTTTACCTGACGGTAATGACTTGCCCCAGCTGGCTTTGTCTGTAACAAGCTCAACAACCCGGCGCAGGCGTCCGGTATCGATGGGGTAAATCTCCGGTGACTGACCGTAATTCCAGTCATCCTGTAAGGTGCGCGGGTCAATCTGACGATCATCACCAATCAGTTCCAGCAGCAGTTGCTTGTGATCACGTTGTTGTTGGTGCGCCATTTCTGCAATAAATGACTGCACCGCAAAGGCATGAGGCAGATTGGACACAGAGCGGAACCAGCCAATTCGGGTATGGTTTTTAGCAGCCGGGTTTTCCAGCTGAATATTGGGAATGGCATAAGGGATATTCACTACGCCCATGCCGATTTCGATCGGCATCTGATGCACAGAGCTGGCATCAAATGTCGAAGAGATCGAAGGCGCGACGGTACGATGCAACCAGGCCTGGGTTTTACCGTTCTCATCAAATGCGGCTTCCAGGTGCTCGTAAGACACCGTGTGATAGTAGGCATGCTGGATATCGTCTTCACGTGTCCATACCAGTTTGACCGGTTTGCCATTCATTGCTTTGGAGGTCAGGGCGGCCTCAACCAGATAGTCGGGCTTGGATTTACGTCCGAAACCGCCGCCAAGCAAAGTGACATTCACGGTGACTTGCTCTGGTTTGAGTTCCAGCCACTTGGCCACCGTATCGACGCTGGCCTGGGGATTTTGTGTCGAGGCCCAAAGCTCACAGGAATCGCCCTGAAAATGTGCTGTCGCTACAGGCGGCTCCATCGGTGCCTGTGCCAGGTGCGGAATGTAGTAGCCGGCACTGAGGGTCGATTCAGCATTTTCCAGTGTCTTGTAAGCATCACCGAGCTGTCTCAGGACTTTGCCACCTTTTTGTTTGGCTGACTGTTCCAGCGTTTGACGAAAAGCTTTTGAGTCATAGTCGCTGTTCGGGCCTTTGCTCCACTCGATTTTGAGTTTTTTACGGCCTTCCATCGCTGCCCAGGTATTCTCGGCAACCACGACCACCCCGCCCAACGGGTTAAATACCGCAGGCGGCGGAGAAGAGGGCAGAGTCAGCGTTTTAATCACGCCTGGGACTTTCAATGCCTCACTATCATCAAAGGATTTTAGCGTGTCGCCATAAGCGGGCGGATGAGCAACGACGGCATAGACCATGTCATCGAGGCGAACATCCATGCCATATTCGGCTTGGCCGGTGGCGATGGCGTGACCGTCGATATTCTTACTGCTGTTTTTGCCGATGTAGCGAAAATCTTCAGCTGATTTGTATTCCAGACTCGAGCGTTCTGGCACGTCTAATTGGGCAGCTGCCTGAGCCAGTTCTCCATAGCCCATTTTGCGGCCTGAAGGCTGGTGAATCACTTCATGATTCAGCGCTTTCACTTCTGAGACCGGTACTGCCATCATCGCCGCCGCTGCGGTCTCCAGCATCATGCGGGCGGCCGAGCCCACATTGCGCATCGGCATAAAGAAGTGGCGAACACTGCGGGAACCATCGGTGTTCTGGTTGCCATATTTTTGCTCATTACCCGGCGCCTGGACGACCTTGACCCGTTCCCAATCGGCTTCCATTTCATCGGCCACCACCATAGGCAGGCTGGTTCGTACCCCCTGACCCATTTCTGCACGGTGGGCAACGATGGTGACAGTGCCGTCCTCAGCAATAGACACAAACACCAGTGGGTTATCAACCCAGCCGTTAGGCATGGCGTCACGGCCATATTTGGGTTTTTCTTCTTCGGCGGACAGCCCAGGCAGACCGACGGCCAGTACCAGACCACTCAGCGCAAAACCTTTGACAAAACTGCGGCGGCTGATGTTGACGATATTATCCTTCATGACCGGCCTCCAGTTTGTTGGCTGCCTGTTTGATGGCATCACGAATCCGCGTGTAGGTACCGCAGCGACAGATATTGCCGCTCATGGCGTTGTTGATATCCTCATCACTGGGTTTGGGGTTGGTGTTGAGCAGCGCGGTGGCAGAAACTATCTGACCTGACTGACAGTAACCACACTGGGGTACGTTCTTTTCCATCCAGGCAGCCTGAATTGCGCGACCCGCGGGTTGTTCAGAAATTGCTTCAATCGTGGTCAGTTTTTTGTTTTCGGCCTGTTTGACCGGGGTCACACAGGAGCGGATGGGCTGGCCGTCGAGCATCACCGTGCAGGCGCCGCACAGTGACTGACCGCAACCGAACTTGGTGCCGGTCATGCCTAAAACATCACGCAGTGCCCATAAGATGGGCATGTCGTCAGGTACATCGACCTGGTGAACTTGTTCGTTAATAGTGATTTTCATACACAATCCCTTAAATTTAGAAAACGCATGCGGTTTTTATTATCGGTTTAGCTGGCTGTCAGCTGTGAACGGGCATCTTTGCTGGGTGGTACACCGAATAAACGACTGTACTCACGACTGAACTGAGACACACTGGAGTAGCCCACATACATACAGGCAGTGCTGACATCCATCATTTGGGTCAGCATCATTTGTTTGGCTTCATGCAAACGCAGCTCTTTCTGAAACTGTAACGGGGTCATGCGGGTAACCGTTTTAAAGTGGGCATGAAAAGCTGACACGCTCATATTGCTCAGGGCAGCCAGTTCTTCCACTTTCATGGGTTCTTTGAAGTGTTCGCGTATCCAGCTGATTGCTTTGGAGATTCGCTGCAAACTGGAGTCGCTGGAGGCAATCTGGGCCACTAGTGTGCCGATATCACTGCGCAGCAGGCGGATAAAGATTTCATCAATGATTAATGGCTGCAGAAAGGCGGCATGTTCCGGCTGAGCCAGCAGTTCAAGGAGTCGGCTACCGGCTTCGACGATTTTTGGATTCGCTTTGCCGATAAATAAGGCTCTCGGATGCTGCACCCGTGGAACGCCATTGGGGAAAGCTTTCATGGTGAGTTCAGCCAGCTTTTGTGATTCGATATCGACAATCAGGCACAGATAAGGCTCGGCTTCACTCGCTCTGACTATTTTCGCAGAGACCGGTACCTCAGTGGAGTAGACTGCCATGCGCGAATTATCGTAATCATAAACATCCTGGCCAATCAAAACCCGCTTTGCACCCTGCGCGATAATGCACATGCCGGGCTTGGTGACAGCGCGGCTAGGATTGGTTTCTTTGGTCGAGGTTCTCAGCAGATGCACACCGGGCAATGGCAGGTCGAATAAACCATCATGTGGCGCATAGCGGCTGATAAGTTTTGCCAATGCCGCCCGGGCTGCGGCACTGTCATCGCTATCCGCAGTTCGAGGGGAGTGGTTAACGCTTGTCTGCATGGACTCTACTCATGGTCTGATACTCACAGCTATTACATGCATGAAAGGATAATGGGTCTGCTTTTCATTCTAAAGTTACTGGCTCTCAGTGACTTGCCTGAAACTACCGGCTTATTGACTGATTCTCTAATAATCCGTGCTAATTGATTAAGTGATTGTACTGGGTCACGGCTTGAGTCTGTTCACAGCATATAAACGCAAACCTTGAGCTGGCTGGTAATTCGCGACGGTACCAGCTGGCATCAGAACTGTTCACGGCCATGGGCCTGCTTTAAGTCCTGAACCGGTCCAACCGGCACAATACCGGTCGGATTGATGGTGGGATGACTGCGGTAATAATGTTCCTTGATATGTCTCATGCTCACGGTATCGGCGACACCGGGCCACTGGTACAGCTCACGCAGGTAGCCTGACAGGTGAGGGTAATCTGCAATACGTTTCAAGTTGCATTTGAAGTGGCCGTAATAGACGGCATCAAAACGAAGCAGGGTAGTAAACAAGCGCCAGTCGGCTTCAGTGATCTGTTTGCCGGCCAGATATCGCTGCTGTGACAGACGCTTATCAATTTCATCCAACGCTTCAAATAACGGTAACACGGCCTCTTCGTAGGCTTCCTGGGTGGTGGCGAAGCCGGCTTTGTAGACACCGTTATTGATTCGGTCATAGACAAAGGCATTGATGTCATCGATAGCTGGGCGCAACGGCTCCGGATAAAAGTCACCGTCTTTGGCGCCCAGATCATCAAAAGCCGCGTTGAACATCCGAATGATCTCAGCGGATTCATTATTGACGATCTGGTTATGCTTTTTATCCCACAGCACCGGCACGGTAACCCGACCGGTAAAGTCTGGTGCTGTTGCGGTATATATCTGATGCAGATAATGCGCATCATAAACCCGATCAGCAATCACACCGTCACCGGCTGCAAACGTCCAGCCGTTTTGCCCCATATAAGGGTTCACAACGGACAGTGAAATCATCGATTCCAGTCCTTTAAGTTTACGGAATATCAGCGTTCGATGCGCCCAGGGACAAGCCAGAGAGACATATAAATGATAACGGTCCGGTTCAGCCTGAAAGCCACCGGCACCACTCGGACCGGGCCGGCCATCATCGGTGACCCAGTGGCGGAATTTGGATTCATCGCGTTTAAACCGGCCCTTGTTGGCGGCGGTGTCATACCAGCGGTCAAACCATTCCCCCTCGATAAGCAGGCCCATATCTGTCTCCTTTTCTTGTTAACTGAGCTCAGCAATTACGGCTACAAGAGGGACGCTATGGTTCCATTTCCTCAGACCTTTACTGTCTGTGGCGGATTGGGCACAGTGGAGCTTGGCTCTGTAACTTCAAACTGAATATACGGCATGAAAAAAAGCTTCAATTATTCGCGCTACCTGATTTTTCTGATAGTTGGCCTGTGTCTTGTTGCCGGCTATTACATTAAGGACTTCCGCTTTGATGCGTCGGAAGACACACTGGTCGCCGAAGGTGACCCGGATCTCGCCTATTACCGCGATGTGAGCGAACAATTTGGTGGGGAGGGCTTTCTGGTACTGACCTATAAGCCGACCGAACGGCCGCTGATCAGCCCGGCGAGTATTGAAAAGCTGCAACAGCTGGTAGCGGAGTTGGAACAGCTGAAAGGTGTCAGCTCGGTGGATTCGCTGCTTGAAGCACCGTTGCTGCAAAGTCCGCCGGTGCCGGTGTCTGAGCTTGCAACCGGATACCGCACTTTGCTGTCGGACGATGTTGATCTGGGCTTGGCGCGACAGGAACTGACTCAAAGCCCGCTGTTTCGCAACCTGCTTATCTCTGAGGACGGCCAAACTACCGCTATACGTATTCAGTTAAAGCAAAATCAGCAACTCGCCGAGTTACGACAGGAACGCCGCCAGTTACGCGCTATTAAACAGCCGACAGCACAGCAACGGCAACAGCTGGCATCAGTCGAAACGCGTTATCAACAGATCTACAGCCAGCATCTGCAGGACAGGGAACAGTTAATCGCCGATATCCGTGCCGTTCGCGATGATCTGAGTGATAACGTGGTGGCCTACCTGGGTGGCATCCCGATGATAGCTGCCGACATGATCAGTTACGTCAAACAGGATGTCGTGATTTTCGGTGCGATTGTGATCGCCATTATTTCGGCCATGTTGTTCTGGCTTTTCAGACAACTGCGCTGGGTGCTGTTTCCATTAGCGAGTACAGGCGTCACTATTCTCCTGACCACCGGCATCCTGGGTTTTTTACAGCAGCCCACCACCGTGGTTTCATCGAACTATATTTCCCTGCTGACCATCTTCAGCATTTCCTTCGCGATTCATCTGATTGTCCGTTACCGCGAGCTGGGGGCAAAAAACGCCGACATGCCGCATCAGGATCTGGTGCTGGAGACGATGAAGGATAAGCTGGCCCCGTGTGTCTATATGGCACTGACCACCATGGTCGCTTTCGGCTCTCTGGTGACCAGCGATATCGTGCCGGTGATGGATTTCGGCTGGATCATGAGCATCGGCATTCTGATTTCTTTTCTGGTCACTTATGCCTTGTTTGCCGGGATCCTTCTGCAACTGCCCAGAGGCGGAGATCGTGCCAGTCTTCATGACGAACCGCGGATTACGCAAATGCTCAGCGGCCTGGCAGTTAATCATACCCGGCTCATTCTGGCCCTGATGTTGATTACCTTTGTGGTTTCTGCGCTGGGCATTGGTCGGCTCAGCATGGATAACCGCTTTGTCGAGTATTTCCGTGACCACACCGAAATTCACAAAGGACTGGAGTTTATCGATAAAAACCTGGGCGGTACTATGCCGATGGATATCATTCTGAAATTCCCGCCCTATAAGGAAGCCGAGCAGGAAGAGAGCAGTTTTTTCAGCACGGGAGCTGAGGACAGTAACGCCAGACTCTACTGGTTCACCCCCAACAAGATTCAATATCTGCGTGAGATGCACGATTATCTTGAGAGTAAAGAGGCAGTCGGTAAAATCATCTCTCTTGAAAATCTGGAACAGGTTGCTCAGACCTACAACAATGGTGAACCACTCGGCCCAGTCGAATTGGTCACGGCACTCAAGGCCATGCCCGAGCGTGTTTATCATGATTTGATTGAGCCCTATGCCTCGCCGGAAAGCGGCATGATGCGGATTAGCTTACGGCTGCATGAAACCGTGCCCGATTACACCATCGAAGGCTTGATTGCTGATATCGAAAATCATGCGGTTAATGAGCTGGGATTTGAACCGGAGAATATCCGGATCACAGGCATGGCCGTGCTGTTTAACGGCATGCTGCAGCACCTGTTTGATTCCCAGACATCGACACTGCTTTTTGTGATTCTCGCCACCCTGGTGATGTTCATGCTGCTGCTCCGATCGCTGACGCTGGCCGTGTTGGGGCTGATTCCCAACGTACTGGCAGCCGCCACGGCACTGGGACTGATGGGCTATATGGGCATACCACTGGATGTAATGACTATTACCATTGCCGCCATCATTATCGGCATCGGCGTCGATGATGCGATTCACTATCTGCACCGATTCAGGAAGGAATATGCGGCCAGCCAGAATGTCAGAACAGCGGTCAGTCATAGTCACCAGAGCATAGGTAATGCGATTTATTACACCTCAATCACCGTTATTATTGGCTTCTCGGTGCTGGCCTTTTCCAACTTCATACCCAGCGTCTATTTCGGCCTGATGACGGCGCTGGCGATGCTGCTGGCATTAACGGCCAATCTGACAATTCTGCCCGGCTTGCTGATTCTGACTTATCAGTCAAAAGACAAAGCGCGAACTCGGGGCAGTAAAAAACTGACTGATTGATTGCAATACTCATTAAGGAAAAGGGATAAAAATTTATGCGACAAGCGACTTTTTTCCATCTGGTTTTAATGTCATGCCTGCTGTTCTTTGGGCTCTCTGCCAGCGCCGAGCAGGCCAATAACAACCCCAGACAAATCATCCAGGAATCGACTGATGAAGTGCTGGATATTATCAAAGAGCACCAGACGCTGGAAGAAAGCCAGATTACTCAGGAGATGGCGGATGACTTGTTCCAGGTGCTGGAACCGGTTGTGGATTTTGATGCCATTGCCCGCGGTGTGATGGGCAAGCATGGCAAGCAAGCGACTCAGGAGCAGAAACAGGAGTTTTCGGCTGCTTTCAAACGCAGCTTGTCCCGGCTCTATATGAAAAGCTTCCAAACCTTTGAAGTCAAAAGCATTGAGGTGCTGCCGTTGCCCGATGACTTCAGTCCGCAAAGTGACAACCGGGCTTACATCAAAATGAAAGCTCAGACCGGTAACAACAGGATTTACTCGGTTGACTATGCCATGGGCAGAAAAGACATTAGCAAGCCCTGGCAGGTGCATAACATCATTCTGGACGGGGTGAACCTGGGACTGGTTTACATGAATCAGTTTGATGGTGCAGTCAGTCGCCACGGCAGCGTGGAGGCAGCGATTAACAACTGGTCATCAGACGAAATCAAGCGTGTTGATCAGCTATAGCATTTTTAATCCAGTATGAGCGGTCCTGACAGTTCAGCGCGCCAGGGCATTTGCTGCAGCTGCTCCGTTACTTGCGCCGCCAGTTTGTCGAGGTTCTCACCCAGCGCTCTGACCAGGGCAGGGTAGCCGGACTGATTAAGTTCAGTCTTTATCTCAAAGCGCTTAATCTGCGCTATTTCACCTTGCTGGTTTTTCAGCTGCCACTGGCCGCTGGTCAGCGCCAGTCCGTCATAACGGCCATGGAAGGCATGAATTTCAAATGATACACGCCAATCCGCTGCTGTCTGCGGTCCGACCACGGTATAAGGCTGCTGTTGACGATTAAGGCGCGCCTGCAACCCCCGATTGATTTGCCGACGCAAATCTTCAGCCCAGACATGGTTTTTCGCCTGGTTCAGCGTGATGTCATCCAACTGTAGCACCAGACCGGATTTATCCAGAAAATCAGCCAGCTGTACTGCACTGATTTGCAGCAGAGGTTTTGTCTCCAGCTTATCTGCAGACTCAGCGATACCGTCTGGTGCTGGCAAAAAATAATGCTGCTTGTCCACCGCCTGTTTGGCACAGGCGCTCAACAGAACAATAAAAAAGGCAGTGAGATAAGGCTTTAATGTCATCACAATAGACGTGGCTCCAGCTAAGGTTTGGCTGCCGGCGGCTGTGGATCATCGCTCGCAGGTGGGTTGAAGATCAGAGCATTAGGCTGTTCACCTAACGTCCGGGCCAGGGGCTGCAAATCACGCAGCAGGGTTTCCAGACTTTGCAGCGTCTTATTCAGTTCCTGATAAGCCTGGGACTCAGGCGACAAGCCATTAATTGCTTCCCGTAATTCGGCCAGGGTTTGATTGATATTGCCCGGCACCTGTTGTATTTCAGGGTTATTGATTAACTGCTTGATGCTCGCTGTTAAGTCTCGAACTTCCCGTAACAGCGTCTCGGATTGCTGCATACTCTCATCCATGCCTTTAAGAATCGGCTCCACCTGCAGGGCGTTCAACTTATCCAGCAGACTGGAAACCTTCAGCTCGATTTGTGCCAGCCCGGTCGGCGTGGTGGGAATAACGAGCCGGTCTTCAAAGGTTTCTGCCACCTGCTTCCCAGCATCTTCACGCTGAAAATTCAGATCCACAAACAAAGCACCGGTGAGCAGGTTGCCGGATTTGAGCGTGGCGTGGAGACCATTACTGACGATGTTTTCCAGCCTTTCACGCCAGTCTTCCAGGTCGACTTTGTCCTGACCACCAAGGCGTTGCGGCTCAATGCTAATCAGGACTGGAATGGCGAAGTTTTCACGGATACGCCGTTCCGGTGAGGTAAAGCGCCACGGTACTTCCTTAACGGTACCGACCCGAATGCCACGAAACTCCACCGGGGCGCCTTCACTGAGACCGCGCACGGTGTCCTCAACCAGCAGGACATATTCAAGAGAGTCACTGAACATCCCCTGACGAGCGGCTTCTTCATTGGGGAATAATTGAAATGTCCGCTCCGGATTAACCGGACCTGCAGGTAAATCTTCCAGTACGCCAAAAGTCACACCACCGCTTATCAGTGATTCCAGCGACGCGATATTGACTTCAAAACCGGTGGAACTGAGTTCAAGATTAACCCCCTTGGCTGACCAGAAACGCGTGTTGCTGTTAATCAGGGCGTCATAGGGCTGTTCGATGAACAGCTGGTGATTCACCTGCAGCGATGCTTTATCAAACTCGACCGTTTCCACCCGGCCGACGGTATAACCTTGATAGGTCACCGGATCGCCAATCCGCAGCGAGTTACCGAGTTGACTGACCAGTTTAATACGCATGCCTTCTGTGCCATCCAGTGCGACCGGTGGTTGTTCCAGTACCTCGAACCGACGCTGCTGCTGCTCGGAATCGCCAGGGTAGAGCTGGATATAGGCACCGGATAAAACGGTGCCGAAACCACTGATACCCTCACGGCTGATACGCGGTTTCACGACCCAGAAGCGGGTGTCTTCAACCAGCATATCTTCGGCATCGTGATTGATACGTGCCATGATTAATGCATGGCTGAGGTCTTCAGACAATTTCACTTCTTCAACACGCCCGATATCTACATTGCGGGTTTTGATTCGGGTTTTGCCGGCTTCAATGCCTTCGGCATTGGACATGGTCAAAGTCACCAGCGGACCGGTATGCAGATAATTATCGACAACCAGCCAGGCACCAATCAAAGCGGCGACCACTGGAATAATCCAAATCGGTGATAAGCGGGAAGCCTTGACCGTTTTTGCCTTGTGTAAATCAGTGTTTTGCGGCTGATCGGCTGAACCGGTGTCACTCATGGAACGGATCCTTGAAAACGTGTTTCGATTGTTCGGCAGGGGTATCCCAAATCAGTCTGGGGTCAAAACTGATAGCAGCCAGCATCGTTAATATTACCACCAGGGCAAAGGACAGTGCAGCCGGTCCTGGCGTGATAGACATTAAATTGCCGGCGCGGATCAAAGCGACCAGTATCGCCACGACGAAGACATCAACCATGGACCAGCGACCGATAAACTCGATAACCCGGTAGAGGCGGATCCGGCTTCGGTGCCTGATCTCGCTGCTTTTCCCGACCCGCAGGCAAAGCCAGCCCAGCGCCAGAATCTTGCCCACGGGGACGATAATGCTGGCGGTAAAAATGATGAGCGCTATCGGCCAGGAGCCGCCATTAATCAGATCCACCACACCACCAATAATGGTATTAGGCTGGGTTTGCCCCAGCCGGGTGGTGTGCATGATGGGGTAGATATTAGCCGGGATATACAGCACGCAGGCTGTTATTAATAAGGCCCAGGTTCTTTGTAATGACTGCGGCAGACGGGGACGTAATCGCTCACCACAGCGCTCACAAAATGCCTGTCCCTGATCGGGCAGCCATTGCAATAGGCCACAGGTAGAACAGCCCGTGAGCTGCTGTGAGGCGGCCGTCTGTCCGGTCTGTGTGCCTTCCGGCGCAAGTGGCTCACCGGCAATAGCAAACCACAACCAGTCATCATCAAGTGAGCGCATGGTCAGTAATAATAAAATCGCAAAACTGCAAAATGCCCAGAAACCGACGCCGAGCGTGACATCCGCAGCACTGGAAACCTTAAACAAACTGACCAGCGCCCCGATAATGAATACGTCAGCCATCATCCAGGGATGCAAATGTTTCAGTGAACGGGCAATCGGCTGGCTATAGCCTAGCGGCACACCGCGCAACAAGCCCGCTTGTAACCAGATGACACTGATCAAATAAAGCGCCGGTAGTATCACAATAGTCAACGACACCAGGATTGCCATCAAGGGCTGATCAAAGCTTAATAACTGTGTGGCTGTCTGACTGAGTTGAATATTCTGGCCAACGCCCAGCGCAGCAAAACTGACAAAGGGGTAATTGACCGACAACAGCAGTGCAATCAGGGCACTGAGCGCAAAAGCCATACTTCGCTGCACCGGGCGGAAATGACGCTTGACCAGGATGTGATGACAGCGGGGACACACCGCTGCCTCGCCCGACTTCAGTGCCGGTAAAGCAACCACCCAGTCACATTCCTGACAGGCACGCAGCCGCCGGCGGCGGCCCATATATTCCGGTGAGCCGGGTTCGGTGTGTTGGTCGCTGGGAGAAGATGCTTGGCGCTGCAAATCAAATTCCGCCTGGGCTTAAGGTTTGGTTTGAAAAGAAATGGCTGCTGGTTTTTCAAGCAATTGACCAACTTCAAGCTTAACAGTCGACATGATTACTTGTCGCAGGACCTGTCGATAAAACCATACGCATCCAACGTTTAGCCCCGCCTGTAGCAGTGGTTTCCAGGGTGGTATTCGTTCAAACCAGCCCCATACCGCGCCAAAATGAAGTGCGGTTAATGCGCTCTATCACTTTAATGTATTTTTTAGACTTGGATTTCTACCAATTTCAGCACGGTAAGCATCCCGTAATAACAAAAAATCGTTATCCCAATAGAAATCAGCAGACTTAAGTAAAAGCCAACCCCCGCTTTTAGCAATACAGGTAAGCTGATAAATAAAGCTAAAGAAGGAATCACCAGCCAGAAAATGCTGGTAGCCAGCGCGCTGATTTTGGCTGTATCACCGGTTTCGTGATACAGCCAAATCATGGCAATGACTGAGACCAGTGGTACCGAGGCCAGAATGGCTCCCAGCACGGAGCTTCGCTTTGCTACTTCTGAGATCGCCACAATCAGCACAGCACTGACAATGACCTTAGTCAGGTAATACCACATAGTCTCAATCCTTATTTTCTGGACAGTTTCTCTTGACGACGGTGTGCCAATAAATAGAGTGCCGGTAAGACCACCAAAGTCAGCAGGGTAGAGGAGATGATACCGCCGATTACCACGGTAGCCAGTGGCCGTTGCACTTCCGCACCGGTGCCGGTATTGAGCGCCATCGGTAAAAAGCCGAGACTCGCGACCAGGGCAGTCATCAATACGGGCCGCAAACGCTGCATGGCACCGCTTCGGACCGCAATCAGCAGGGTTTCGCCCTTGTCACGCAGTTGCCGGATAAATGACAACATGACGATACCGTTTAACACTGCAATCCCTGACAGGGCGATAAAACCCACCGCAGCCGAAATCGACAGCGGCATATCTCGCAGTATCAAAGATAATATCCCGCCGGTCAGTGCCAGTGGAATCCCGCTAAAGACCAGCAGCGCGTCCCTGAAGGACTGAAAAGCACTTATCAATAACCCGAGGATCAGTAACAGTGTGACCGGCACCACAATCGACAGTCGTTGGGTGGCAGACTGTAGTTGCTCAAAGGTACCGCCATAATCGACCCAGTAACCGGCGGGCATCGCCAGCTGATTATTAATCGCTGCCTGCACATCGCTGATAAAGGAAGCCAGATCACGCTCAACCACATTCGCTGAGACCAGTACATGGCGTTTGCCGTTCTCGCGGTTGATCTGGTTAGGACCGACATACTTTTCAATATGCGCTATTTCCCCCAGCGGTACATAGGACAAATCAGGCTCATCACTATGTGGCAACGCCACTGGTAACCTGGACAGATAATCGACATCTTTCCTTTTATCGTCAGCCAGCCTGACCACCAGTTTGAAACGTCTATCGCCCTCATAAATCAGGCCGACATCGCGGCCACCAATAGCTGTTTGAACCGTCTGCTGCATATCACTGACACTGAGACCCAACAGAGCAAGATGATCACGATCGGGTTCAATCGATAACATCGGCAGGCCCGTTATCTGCTCCATGCGAACATCGGCGGCACCCTCTACACCGCTAATGATGTTAATGGCAGACTCGCCAATAGCATTCAGCTGTTCCAGATCATCACCGTAGATCCGGACGGCCACATCAGCCCTGACACCCGCAATCAGTTCATTGAAACGCATCTCAATCGGCTGGGTAAATTCATATTTATTGCCAGGGACGACTTCGACGGCTTCACGTAATTGCTCCAGAAACTCGGCCTTGGTCTGTGTGGGGTCGGCCCATTCACTGCGTGGTTTAACGATGATATAAGTATCAGCCACACTCGGCGGCATCGGATCGGTCGCGATATCCGGGGTACCGATTTTCGAGAACACCCGTTCCACCTGATCAAACTCGCGAATGACGCTTTCCAGCTGATTTTGCATCTCAACTGACTGCTCAAGCCCGGTACCACTGATACGAAGCGCATGCATGGCAATATCGCCTTCATCCAGTTTAGGCAGAAATTCAGCCCCCATACGGGTAGTCAGACTCGCCGTCCAGACCACAAAAACCAGGGCAGCGATGGTTATAATCAGTGGTGCCCGCATCGCCAGGCCCAGAAAAGGTCGATAGCCAAAGCGCGCAGCGCGCATCAGGATATTCTCCCGGTGCTGAACTTTGCCGCGGACAAAAATGGCCACCGCTGCTGGAACAAAGGTCACGGCAAAGATGAGAGCACCGGTCAAGGCCGCCATGACCGTAAAGGCCATGGGTTCAAACATTTTGGCCTCGACACCGCCCAGGGCAAACAGCGGCAGGTACACCAGCATGATAATCAGCACGCCGAATACCGCCGGGTTGAAGACTTCACGGGTACTGTCAGTGACTTCCTGTAATCGCTCCTGCAAGGTCAGTAAACGTCCCAGCCTCTGTTGGGCCAAACCCAGCCGGCGCAGCGCATTTTCCACCACGATAACGGCGCCATCGACAATCAAGCCGAAGTCGATCGCACCCAGACTCATCAGATTGCCCGACACCCGGTTATTCACCATGCCGGTCACAGCAAACAGCATACTCAGAGGAATAATTAGCGCGGTGATAAACGCGGCACGGAAGTTACCCAGTAGTGCGAACAGCACCACAATGACCAGCAACGCCCCTTCAAGCAGGTTTTTCTGCACCGTAACAATGGTTTCCTCAACCAGACTCGTGCGGTTATAGACTGCTTCGGCTTTAATGCCCTCCGGCAGGCTCCGATTGACTGCTTCCAGCTTTTCAGAAACGGCTTTGGCGACAATCCGGCTGTTTTCGCCAATCAACATAAAAGCCGTGCCGAGCACCGTTTCTTGGCCATTTTGTGTCGCAGCACCGGTACGAAGCTGCTTGCCCAGAAAAACTTCAGCCACATCGCCGACAGTAATCGGCATATCATCCCGTTTGGCAATCACTACCTGACGAATATCATCCAGCGTTTTCAACTGACCCGGTGAACGAACCAGCCATTGCTCACCATAGCGTTCGATATAACCGGCACCAACATTCTGGTTGTTTTCCATCAGGGCTTTTGACACATCAGCCAGGGTTAATTTGTAAGCGAGCAGCTTGGCCGGATCGGGGGCAACCTGATACTCGCGTTCATAGCCGCCGACACTGTTGATTTCAGTGATGCCGGGCACGGTCACCAGTTGCGGACGAATTATCCAATCCTGAATGGTTCTCAGATCTTCAGCTGTATACGGTTGACCGTTCTCATTCAGCGCACCTTCTTCAGCGCTGATGGCATAGGTAAAGATTTCACCCAGACCACTGGCCACCGGACCCAGTTGCGGTTCAGCCCCTGCGGGTAGTTCACCACGAATCGACTGCAGCCGTTCACTGATTTGCTGTCTGCCCAGGTAAATATCGGTTTCGTCCTCAAACACCACGGTGACCTGTGACAGGCCATAGCGCGAGATAGAACGGGTATATTCCAGATCGGGTAAACCGGCCATGGCGTTTTCAACCAGGTAAGTCACCCGTTGTTCGGATTCGAGCGGGGAATAGCCGGGCACTTCCGTATTGATTTGCACCTGTTTATTGGTGATATCCGGTACGGCATCGATAGGTAATTTATAGGTGTTGTACACACCCAAGCCAGCAATAAGCAGGGTCAGTACCAGTACCAGCCAGCGCTGATGTATCGCGAAGCGAATAATCGAATCTATCATTGTTCGCTCCTAGTGGTCGTGGCTGGCGCCATCTTTCAAGACTTCGGCCTTGAGCAGATAGCTGTTTTGAGTGACATAATCGGTGCCGGGCTTCAGTCCGCCGGTGACTTCAATGTATTCATCGTCCTGCTGTCCCAGCTGCACCATTCTCACCTCAAATACATTGCCGAAGCGTGCAAACACCACTGGCATCTCACGAAATGTCTGTAAGGCAGAGCGTCTGACTGCCAAAGGGACCTCGATTTTCTCGGTGACCACCCTGGCAATCACATGCATGCCAGGCCGCCAGTTACCCTCAGCGTTTTTCAGCGTGGCTCTGGCGCGGGCGATATGGCCACCGGTCATCTGCGGTGACAGGTAATCCAACTCGGTCATTGCCGATTGTTCGCCATGCAAATCACTGACTTTAACCTTCATGCCTTTTGAGATCGCTTCGATATCCTGTGGAAACATCGACATTTCAACCCAGACTTTGGATAAGTCACTGACTTCAACTAAGGTGCCCATATCAGTGTGGTCACCTTTTTTAACAGGACGCTGTGTGATTTCACCGGCAGCGGGGCTGGTCACGCTATAGGTCTGCAAAGTTTGCTGGTTGAGTACGGTCAGCAGACGCTGGCCTTTTTTGACTTTATCGCCAGTGTTGACCAGTACCGACTGAACGATGCCGGGGTAGGGGGCATGAACATGAAATACGCTGTCTTCCGCTTTACTGATAATGCCGTAAACAGTCTTGGTCAGCGTTAGCGTCTGTGGGCCAGCGGTTTCCGTTTCGACCCCTGAGAGTGCCAGCAAGCGATCCGGAATTTCCGCACGGCCCTCATAGCTCTCAAAGTGCCAGTGGTAATTTTTATCCTGATAGTTGGCAGAGACTTCCACTTCAAACGAATGGGGTTCAACAATTTCCAGATCGCCCAACAGGTAGTCGTTTTCAGGTGTAAAGTCGATCAGATCCTGCTCCCCCCCGGTCCGGTTGAGGGTGACGGTCATTTCAATCTGTTCCGGAGCAATCGGGTTGCCATCAGGTTGATAGGGAAATATCCGCATTTCAGGTGGAATACCGGATTCAAAAATAGTGAGTTCAAGATTCAGGTCATCACTCTGCAACAGTCGCCCGCCGTGTGGTCCTTCCGGTGGTGCTTCATGCCCGGCGTCATCATGACCATGGCCGCCAGCAGCATAGACAGAAGCATTAAAAAGCAGGGCCAGTAAAAATAAATAAAATTTCATGTTGTTTATTCCTTATCAGCGGCGATGGAAGAGGCGTAATTAACCAGACTCATGCCGCTGAGTCTTTCCAGTTCCAGAAACTGCAGATGAATGGCGTACTGTGCTTCGATAATGTTGCGTTCTATGGCATACAGCTCATCCTGCGCATCGACCCATTGCAGTACGTTATAGATACCCAGCTTGTATCCACGCTCAACTTCCTGGAGCAGGGAATGAGCTACCGGTTCAAGTTGTTGTTTGAGGCGCTTTTCCTGCTCCAGGTTATTCTGCATCGTGGCTCGAATCCGGCTCAGTGCGATCTCAAGCCGGGTCTTCAGCAGTTCCTGGTGGGCCAGTTTTTCCTGGTATTGCACCTGTGCACGGGCGATGTTGCCCTGATTGCGGTCATTGAACTGCAAAGGCATGGAAAAATTGAAGAGTAAAGCCACATCATCACTGGCTTCGAATCGCCTTACACCAGCGCCGACAGTGACATTCGCTGTGCGCTCTGCCTCAGCCAGTGATAGCCTCGCCTCATTGATTCGGGTCTGGGCGACGATCAGCAGATAATCCGGCGTTTCAAGCAGGGCCTGTTCAAGTTGCGCGGCATCAGGTAAGACCGGCAGGCGGGCCATATTGCCATCCACTGAGTTGAAGTCAGGCTCCTGTGCCCAGTTGGCAGCCAGTCTTCTGCGTGCCTGCTCATGCTGAGCATTGAGTGTCTGCTGCTTGGATTCTGACTTGGCCAGGCGAAGCTGCATCCGCATCAAGTCAGCTTCACCAACGACGCCGGCATTGGCCCGTTTTTGAATCACTTCTAGTGCAGCTTGTTCAGAGGCGATGCGGCGCTGGTTCCATTCCAGCAGCTGTTGTAAACGCAAGGCGTCGTAATAATCTCGTAGCGTGGCAGCAACGACATCCAGACGCTTTACTTCAAACTCGCGCTGTAATTCGGCTGATTGTCTGTCAACGACATCAACCCGGCGCTCACGCTTGCCTCCGAGCTCCAGTACCTGACTCAAAGACAAAGTGAGTTCGTGCCCGGCCAGAACACGTCTGTCCCCCGTGCCCATGACGTTTTCCAGTTCCACACCCAAAGTCGGGTTGGGCTTTAAACCCGCCTGTAATGATTCCGCTTCCAATGCCCGGACATGATAAGGATAAAGTTGCAGTTCAGGACTGGATGACAGCGTACGATCAACGGCGGTAGCAGGTTCAATAGCCAATGCCGTACCGGAGGTCAGCCCGGTAAAAACGGCAACAGTAAGTCCTGTGTACCGCAAAAAAGTTAAAACTTTCATGGTGAATTCCCATAGCAAATTCTCACGCTTTCAGCGTGTTAAAAAGGTTGAGTGCTACAGGTTCAGGCGTTGGGTGGGGTAATGACTTCGCTGGAGGTGAGATTAGCTGACTTGATAAAGCTGATACTGTCATGCTCAACCAGGTCACCCACCACATGCAGATTGAAATGATGGGCATGATCAGCTTCATGCGTGGTTCCATTGGCATGCTGGTGTTCAGAATCGGCTGAATGATGATGGTCAGAACCGGAATACTGATGCTCGTTCAAATGCAAAAAAGCCGAAGCACCAGTCGCAAAAACCATGCAGACAAGCAAACTGATTGTGACGAAATAATTCGGCTTCACATTACTGACTTACTTTGAATGAGTTTGCCCATGATATGACTGGAACCGGGACAAATCAAATTTGTAGCGCTGATGGCGATGATTTCAACTACCGGAGCATAAATGATGCAGACCGATAAGCTCAGATGAGCTTCAAAGTCCGGTTTATGACTATTCAGCATTTCCTATGAACAAACCGGCTCTGAGTTATTGAACTCTGGATCTCAGCAAATTTCAGGCATCCAGACGTCCACGCGGGCTGGGTTCAGCAGGCCTCTGGCGCCGTAGTTTCTCTTCCTCAGTGTCATCTTCGAGTGGAATAAGACTTTCCTCCATGAAACGCGCTTCATTCTGAGGGGAAAACACCCTTTTTGACACCAAAATTAATACGTTCACAATGACAACATCAACCAGTAGACCTGTCAGCTGAGCTGCTGTTAAAGAATCACCTAAAATAAACAGAAGCTGATGCATCATGTTTATGTTCTCGCTGTACTTGCTACATATCCAGCCCTGGATTCTCTTATCGCCTGACTGATGGTTGCAAGCACATTGAAGAGCATCACGCAGGCTCCCAGGAAAAACAGAAACCCACCAACAACACGAATAGCGTAGTACGGATGCATTTGGGCAACGGACTCAACAAAGGTATAAGACAGGTTGCCGTAGTTGTCATAGGCCCGCCACATGAGTCCCTGCATGATACCCGCAACCCACATTGAGGTGATGTAGATCGCGGTCCCCACGGTAGCAAGCCAGAAATGGGCATTCACAAGTTTTACCGAGTACAGGCGGGTATTCCAAAGCTTCTCAACCATATGATAAAGCGCGCCGATAGATATCATGGCGACCCAGCCAAGGGCGCCGGAGTGAACATGGCCGATGGTCCAGTCCGTGTAGTGAGACAGCGCATTGACGGTTTTCGACGCCATCACCGGCCCTTCGAATGTTGACATGGCGTAGAAAGCCAGTGAAACAATCAGAAAACGTAAAATATAATCCGTTCTTAGCTTGTCCCAGGCACCACTCAATGTGAACATGCCGTTGATGGCGCCCCCCCAGGACGGAATAATCATGGCAAGTGATATGGCAGCCCCCAGAGAACCGGTCCAGTCAGGCAGGGCGGTGTATTGCAGATGGTGAGAACCAAGCCAGACATAGCCGAATATCAAAGCCCAGAAGTGAATAACAGATAAACGATATGAATAAACCGGACGCTCTGCCTGTTTGGGAACGAAGTAATACATGATGCCCAGGAAGCCCGCGGTCAGATAAAAACCGATAGCGTTGTGACCCCACCACCATTGAATCATCGCGTCCTGTACTCCGGCAAAAATGGAGTAGGATTTAAATAACTCGACCGGGATTGACAGGCTGTTCACCACATGCAAATAGGTGAACATGATCATCATTGACAGGAAAAACCAGTTAGCCACATAGATATGTGAGATTTTCCGCTGGTGCAGCGTCATCATGAAGTTGAAGCTGTAAACCAGCCAGACTGCTGTCAGCAGAATATCGAAAGGCCATTCCAGTTCGGCATATTCCTTCCCCTGGGTGAAGCCGAGCGGCAGGGTAATGATGGCGCCGAGCACATACAGGTTCCATCCCCAGAAAGTGAACCAGGCCAGTTTATCGCTCCACAGGCGAACATAGCAGGTTCGCTGCACCACATAGTAGGCCGTTGCCATCAGTACAGACCCACCAAAACCGTAGACCACGATGTTGGTATGTACAGGACGGAGGCGGCCAAAACTGATATACGGATTATCAAAATTGAGTATCGGCCAGGCCAGTTCACTGGCGATATACACACCCACCCCGGTGCCCAGTACCAGATAAATACTCGCCATCACGACAAACCATTTAGTGATGTCAGTATTGTATTTTGAGACGGATTGCATCGAATTTACCTTAATCTGTGGTGATCGCGGTTCAACATCGCCGAATCTGAACGGCACATTGATAAATCTGGACGCTTTTGTGATGAATAATTTTTATTCCCAGGAGCCCATCAACTGTTCGATTTCTCGCTCCTTATCCCTACAGGAAGAGGGCGACAGGAGAAGTGACTCTCAGGCCTGTTCCTAATCGCTTTTACAGTTCCAGACAAACGAGCTCATTATGGGAGCATTGAATCCATGCGTATAATGAATATTAACTTCACTTAATATCAAAAAAACCTATATGGATCTCAATCTCGCCCGTACTTTTCTGGAAATTGTCCGCAGCGGCAGCTTTATTGCGGCAGCGGAAAAGCTGCATGTGACTCAGACGACGGTGACAGCACGAGTGCACAATCTGGAAGGTCAGCTCGGTTGTAAACTGTTTATCAGAAATCGTTCCGGTGCCAGCCTGACTGCGGATGGGCAGCGTTTTATTGAACATGCTTCCAAACTGGTACAAAGCTGGGAAGCAGCGAAGCGTGACTTGCCTCTGCCAGCCGGTACCCGCCAGGTTCTGAATATCGGCGGAGAAATTAGCCTGTGGAGTCCCGTCACGCTGCAGTGGCTGAACACACTCAATATTGCCGACAGTGAACTCGCTGTCAGAGCCGAAATCGACGAACGTCACTCCCTAATGCAAAAGCTTGAACATGGTGTGCTGGATATTGTTGTGGTCCACCAACCAGAATACTGGCCGGGGATCCAAGTGGAGGAACTGCTTGAGGAAAAGCTGATCATGGTGGCCTCAAACGTTTCGCCAGAGCCCTATGTTTATATCGACTGGGGTGAAGAATTCAGAAAACAGCATGATGTGGCATTACCGGAATTCTCACGCGCTAAACTCACAGTGAATCTGGGACCACTTGCCTTGCACTACATTCTGGAAAATGGCGGTAGCGGCTATTTCAGAACGCGGGTCGTGGAGCAGCATATTCGGGCAGGGTTATTAGAGCGCAAATCTGAATACCCTGAATTCACATTCCCGGCCTATGTACTCTACAGAAAAGCCGATCGAGACCGTTTTCATGAGCAGATAACCGCGTTGTTTGACTCATCCAGAATGGATTCCAGCTGGTCTTAAATACATAAAAGGACATAAATATATTCAGGCCATTCAGGCAATATTGATCTGAATCAGTTGAGCGGAACTGATAATAACTTATAGTTTAAATGATTGATTCTGCGACAGTGCTAGCCTTAGTATTAAGCAACGGTATCTCAGTCGTGAAGACTATGGAATGAGTACAAATGAGTAGAGCGGCTCGAACCGGTGAATCACGTTCATGCAGGCCAAAATGCAAATAGTCTTTTCCATCTGGCAACAGATGCCCTGAATTCATGATAGCGAAGGAAGCCGCATGAGAGACACTGTTAAAAAGATACTGCTTTTGATAGTGCTCATTGCCGTAGTCATTATCGCTGTCTGGTTTTGGTTCACGCAGGAAAAGTCACAGGCTGCTGATTATCTCGTTAATGGAAATGGACGGATTGAAGCCACAGAGATAGATATTGCCACCAAGTACGCGGGCCGGGTGATAGCGATTTATGCCAATGAAGGTGACTTCATTGAAGCTGGCGATATCGTTGCCAGTATGCAAATCGATGTGCTGAATGCACAACTCAACGAAGCACGGGCCGAATTACAAAAAGCGATGAACGCCGTCGCCAGTGCCCAGGCCCAGGTTGCGGTACAGGAGAGTGAGGTCGCAGCAGCAAAAGCCTTAGTCGTGCAGCGTACCAGTGAGCTGGAAAACGCACAGCGTCGCTATAACCGGACCCAAAGCCTGACACAGAAAGGCTCAGCATCCAGGCAGCAACTCGATGACGATGAGGCAGCTGTCAGGAGTGCTCAAGCCACGCTGGTTGCTGCCAGAGCACAGGTCAAGGCCGCCGAAGCCGCCGTCATTTCAGCGCAATCACAGGTGAATGGTGCCCAATCTGCTGTCACAGCCGTGGAAGCAACGATTGAACGCATCGAAGTGGATATTGCGGATAGTCAGCTCAAAGCCCCCAGAGACGGACGAGTGCAGTACCGAGTTGCAGAACCCGGAGAAGTATTAGCCAGCGGCGGCAAAGTCATCAATATGGTCGATTTGACTGATGTATATATGACCTTCTTCATTCCTGAAACCGTTGTCGGTCAGGTCGCGCTCGGTAGTGACGCACGTATTGTGTTGGATACCTTCCCTGATTATGTCATCCCCGCCAAAGTCAGTTATATATCCAGTGTGGCCCAATTCACGCCCAAAACCGTGGAGACGGCAGAAGAAAGGCAAAAACTGATGTTCCGTGTGAAAGTGCGTATTCCCCCTGATTTGCTGGCAAAACATATCCGGCAGGTAAAAACCGGATTACCGGGGGTGGCCTGGCTGAAACTTGCTCCAGAGGCAAGCTGGCCGGCCTCGCTTCAGATCAATGTGCCTGAATAATGGGGCAAGGCGATAAAGCAGCCGTCGTCGAACTGGTCGATGTCAGCCTGAACTATCGTTCCAAACAAGCACTACGGGCTATTAATCTGACCATACCTCCCGGTACTATCGTTGGCTTGATTGGCCCGGATGGGGTCGGCAAATCCAGTCTGCTATCACTTATCGCGGGTGCCCGAAAACTTCAGCGTGGTTCTCTCAATGTGCTGGGTGGTGATATGGCATCACGACGTCATCGTAAGCAGGTCTGTCCCAGCATTGCCTATATGCCTCAAGGGCTGGGTAAGAATTTAAGTCTTTCACTGTCAGTGGAGGACAACCTGCAGTTTGTCAGTCGTTTATTCGGTCATGACCGACATGCGCGTCGGCAACGGATAGATCACCTGACCAGGGCGACGGGGCTTTATCCATTCCTTGACCGTCCTGCAGGCAAATTATCAGGTGGGATGAAGCAGAAACTGGCGCTGTGTTGCGCGCTGATTCATGATCCGGATTTACTGATACTGGATGAGCCGACGACCGGCGTCGATCCCTTGTCCAGAAACCAGTTTTGGCAACTGATAGATCAGATAAGATCGCAGCGTCCTAGTATGAGTGTGCTGGTCGCGACAGCCTACATGGAAGAGGCGGAGCGGTTTGATTTTTTGGTCGCAATGGATGATGGCCAAATCCTGGCGACCGGCACGCCGGCAGCATTAAATCAGGCCACAAATACCAGCAGCATTGAAGAAGCCTTTATCGCCTTACTACCTGAAACCAAGAAACAGGGGCATTCTGCCATATCGATTCCAGCGTTCACCAACCACGGTGAGTTGGCCATCGAGGCCAGGGAGCTGACCATGTGTTTTGGTGATTTTGTCGCCGTCGATCACGTGAACTTTGAAATCAGGCGCGGTGAGATTTTTGGTTTCATCGGTTCCAATGGCTGTGGCAAAACCACCACGATGAAAATGCTGACAGGGCTGTTAACACCCAGCGAAGGACAGGCAAGCCTGTTTGGTCATCAGGTCAAAACCAGCGACATTGAAACACGGCAGCGTGTTGGTTATATGACGCAGGCATTTTCTCTGTACAGCGAACTCAGTGTTAAGCAAAACCTGGTTTTGCATGCCCAGCTATTTAATGTACCAGCAGAACTTATCCCTGAACGCGTGCATGCCCTGATGTCACGCTTTGGGCTCGATCATGTCGCAACCAGTCTGCCGGATAAGTTACCGCTGGGGATGCGACAGCGTCTCTCTCTGGCAGTTGCCGTGGTGCACAAACCTGAAATATTGATTCTGGACGAACCCACATCCGGTGTCGATCCCATTGCCAGAGATACTTTTTGGGCTCTGCTGATTGAGTTGTCCCGACATGACAAAGTGACCATCTTCATCTCAACGCATTTTATGAACGAGGCTGAGCGCTGTGATCGCATCTCACTGATGCATGCCGGCCGGGTACTTGATACAGATGTGCCGGATTGCCTCATTAATAAACAGGGCGTTTCGACACTTGAAGCAGCCTTTATTGCCTATTTGAGACAGCATGAACCGGCAATTGACCCAAGCGCTTCATTGCAGTCCTTAACATCTGAAACGATGGTTCGGGACAGGCCTGCATCTGAATCCAGTCAGAATAAGATATTCAGCTGGCGACGTGCACTCAGCTACAGTATTCGGGAAATGCATGAGCTGAAGCAGGATGGGGTTCGACTGACGATGGGCCTGGTTGGCAGCCTGTTGCTGCTGTTGATTATGGGTTATGGCATATCCATGGATGTGAATGATCTGAGCTATGCCGTGCTGGATCGTGACCAGACCATGCTGAGTCAGAATTACACCCTCAATATGTCGGGTTCACGCTATTTCATCGAGCATCCACCTATCAAGGATTATGCCGAACTCGATACAAGAATGCGCGCTGGTGAACTCGCATTGGCGCTGGAAATTCCCCCTCATTTCTCTCGTGATCTGGCACGGGGTAAAGCGGTCCAGATCAGTGCCTGGATAGACGGAGCCATGCCCCAGCGTGCAGAGACTGTGCTGGGTTATTTGCAAGGTATGCACCAGGGCTGGGTCTTATCGCAGCTTGGTATCACGCATCCGCCTGCGGCTAATATTGAAACCCGCTTCCGCTACAACCCGGATGTGAAAAGCTTGCCCGCGATGGTCCCTGCCGTGATGCCCATGTTGCTGTTATTAATTCCAGCCATACTCAGTGCACTGGCCGTGGTTCGGGAAAAAGAACTGGGCTCGATCATTAACCTTTACGTGACACCGGTGACGCGAACGGAATTTATGCTGGGTAAGCAACTACCCTATATTGCGCTGGCGATGATTAACTTTCTGTTTATGGCTGCCTTTGCCGTGTGGCTGTTTGGGGTGCCCGTCAAGGGAAGCTTTATAGCACTCTTCATTGCTTCACTGTTTTTTGTCACCTATGCGACCGCATTTGGTTTGTTGTCGTCAACGTTCACACGCAGTCAAATCGCCGCCATATTTTTTACTGCTATGGCCACAATGTTACCGACGATAGAGTTTTCAGGAATGATTAATCCGGTTTCCTCATTGGAGGGTGTGGGCAGGATTATCGGTGAGATAAATCCCACCACACATTTCATCACGATTAGCCGTGGCGTCTTCAACAAAGCGCTGACATTGCCAGAATTACTGCCGTCTATATTATCTATCGCACTGGGTGCGCTGGTGATACTGGCAGTATCCATTTCTCTCTTGAATAAACAGGAGAAATAGCGATGATCCGGGCCAGTCATGTCTACCGCCTGGGTATCAAAGAACTCTGGAGCATTCTTCGTGATCCGATCATGCTGGTGCTCATTGGCTATGGCTTTTCCTTATTGATTTATATTGCAGCAACAGCAATGCCTGACACCTTGAACAAGGTACCCATCGCGATTGTCGACGAAGATCGTTCACCTTTATCAAACCGAATCATTTCCGCTTTTCAGCCACCTGAGTTTAAGCCGCCTTATCTGGTTGACTTAAAGGAAGTGGATGCCGGTCTCGATGCAGGCTACTTCACCTTCTCACTGGATATTCCACCGAATTTTCAGCGTGATGTGCTGGCAGGAAAGTCACCCACCATTCAACTCAATGTGGATGCAACCCGAATGTCACAGGCTTTCAGTGGCGCAGGATATGGACAACAGATCGTCGCGGATGAAATCAATGCGTTTGTGCAACGCTATCGACAGACACCGACTGAACAGGTTGAACTGGCTTACCGTATCCGCTTCAACCCCAATATGTCGCAGAAATGGTTTGGCTCGATTAATGAACTGGTGGAAATGGTCACGATGCTCTCTATTATTCTCGCTGGGGCTGCACTTATTCGCGAAAGGGAACATGGCACGATTGAGCATTTATTAGTGATGCCCATGACACCGGCCGAGATCATGCTGGCAAAAGTATGGGCCACCGGACTTATCGTCCTGATTGCCTCCACGCTCTCTGTCATCTTTGTCATCAAGGGCTGGTTGGGCATACCCATTCAAGGCTCAGTCTGGTTTTTTGTCTTGTTGACGGGGTTATACCTGTTCTCTACCACATCAATGGGTATCTTTATGGCGACAATCGCACGAAGTATGCCGCAATTCGGACTACTTATGATGCTGGTAATGATGCCAATGCTGATGCTATCCGGCGGTGTCACACCTCGGGAGAGTATGCCGACCATGGCAAGAGTTCTGATGGAATTCATGCCTTCAACACACTATGTATCCGGAACGCAGGCGATTCTCTATCGCGGTGCGGGTCTGGATGTGATTCGATTCGAGATCCTGGCACTGTTACTGATAGGCCTGGTTTTTTTTATTGTTTCTCTTATTCGCTTCAGACAGAGCGTCAGTCAGACGGATTAGCGACTGCCAAATTAATATAAGTGATTCAAGATACTGTTTTTATTGCATGATTATTATATTAAGTTTGTCTTAAGATTTCTCTCATAGGGTATGGCTTTTAGTTGCAGCAAACCTCGACACAAGTGGAGACTTGGTGATGAAAAAATTATTGATTGGCATCTTAGTCAGCAGTGCGGTCATCTGGCCTCTACAGGGCATGACTGAACCCGGTAAAGGATCAGGCAAGGGCCAGCAAAAGAGTGAGCAGGCTGAGCAAATACGGGAGCAGGAAAGGAAGCAGGAACAAAAGCACAAGGAAGAACATCGCGGCCAACAGCAGGGGGACAGACAACAGGAGCAGATGAGAGAGCAGGATCGTGAAAGACTGCGTGAGCATCAGGATGAAAGCCAGGGCATGAATCAACAGCGTGAGATGAAAACCGGGCAGGAACAAAAGGAACTGGGCAAGGGCTCAGAACAGGGGCAACAATCACGAGAAAACCGCAGGAAATGGTGGCAATTCTGGGGCGATGAGCAAGAGTGAAATAGAAAATTTGATCGAGATCAATACTAACGCTGAAAAATGTACTGTCCTTGAGTTAATCAGTTAAATTATTGAGTAGGTTAGAGAAATGCTGCTGCAAGATTAAGAACGTGACACAAATGGACAGGAAGGAAGTAGCTCGGGATGAAATTTGTCATAATATTGCCATTAGTTGTTTTGTGTCAGCAAAGTATCGCGCTGGCAGATGATCCGGAACAGACGCCTACCAAAAGTGGATTTCAGGCAGGCAGTTTTGTCGTCACACCAGAGCTGGGTTTGACCGGTGTTTATGATGACAATATCTTCGCCACCCGCACTGACAAGCAAGCCGATCAAATTCTCATTTTTTCCCCGTCACTGAACATCAGTTCCGACTGGCAAAAACATGAACTCGAATTTTTTGCCAACGCGGATATAGGTCGATACCAGGATTACGACACTGAAGATTATGATGATCTCAGATTCGGTACTTCAGGCCGTTATGACCTGTCTGAGAAAGACAATCTTTTTGCCGGTTTGAGCTACAGTGAAGACCATGAATCACGGGCCTCACCCGACAGTTTTTTCGGTCGCTATCCAACTGAATACAGTTCGTTTGATGCCCATGCAGGCACCGTCAGGCAGTTTGGCCAGTTTGCCATGCGTTTGGGCGGCACCTGGCAGCAGCTTGATTTTGATGATGTGCCAACAGAGACCGGCATATTGAATAATGATGACCGGGACAGGGATATTTACGGCCTGGGCCTGCGATTGACGTATAACAAGAATCCCAACATGAGCCCGTTTGTGCAGGCCATTTATGATCGCAGGGAATATGAAAATAAACCCGACGATAATTTGTTTGAGCGTGATTCGGATGGCTATCGACTGGCTGCAGGCTTTACATCGACGATCAGCCAGACGCTGAAATCAGAGGTCTATCTTGGGCACCTTTGGCAACAATACGATGAGGCAGCCTTCAGCGATATCAGTAAACCGGACTTTGGCGCTTCGCTTCGCTGGCTCAGCGGTCCCAGCACGCTCATTTCGGCCAGTGTGGAACGCGACATTACTGAGACCACGCTGTTTGCCTCGCCCGGTGCTGTTGAAACCATCTACAGTACTAATCTGCAACACCGGCTTTTGCCTTATCTGGTCCTGAAGTCGCATATCAGCTGGAGTGAGTATGACTATCAGGAAATCAGCCGTGAGGATGATTATCTTGATGTGGGGTTCGGCCTGCAGTACGACCTGACCCAACATATCTATCTGTCCGGGGACTATCGTTATCTGCATCGTGATTCCAGTGTGGACTTTGACCGACTTGAAAACTCACTCGATTACGACAGCCATCAGATATTTTTGAGCATTAATGCGAGGTTGTATCCGGTTCGGAATGAATTGGATACCAGTATGTCGCGGGTATGGGGTTCAGGCAAGGCAGCAGTGTCGGGCCCCTATGGCTTCTATGTCGGTGGACAGCTGGGCCATAACACCCTGGCAACGCATAGTTCAGAACAGAGAACTGACGGTGGTAACGATGATGCCCGCTATGGTGAAGCTGGTTTTGCCGGTGGCCTGTTCGGTGGCTATGGCTGGAACCGCAATCACTGGTATCTGGGACTGGAGCTTGAAGCCGAAAACAGTGATGCCGACTGGTACCACCGCAAGAGCAAAGCCGACAGCCGGACATCCAGCCTGGAGAAAAAACAGTCCGTTGGTGCCAGTGTGCGGTTGGGCAGGGCACTGATAAACAATAGTCTTCTCTATGCCCGCATTGGTGCAGTCAGGACAGAGTTTGATGCTTTCTACCAGCTTAACGATGAACCACAAAATGCCTACGATAATGATTTCAGCCTCAATGGTCTTCGCTTTGGCGTCGGTGTTGAATTTGATCTGACTGAGCAACTGTTTGCCCGTCTTGATTACACCGTGACCAACTATGAAGACAAAGATATTGTTTCAACCGGCTTTAATGAAGACTATGCCATCCACGAAGCACTGTTCAATCTCGGCATTGGCTGGCGCTTTGGCGCCGTGCCCAAGCATCAGCTTAAAGTAGAACCTGATTCACTCGCCGGCCCTTATGCCGGTGTGCATATGGGCTACGGGATGACAGCCAGTGATCTGAGCGGTTTGCATCGAGACCAGAGCATGGGTCCCTATGATTTCAATGCCGAATTTGCTGATCATGGCTTTACACCGGGCGTTTTCGCAGGCTATGCCATTAACTGGCAGAGAATGCTGCTCGCTCTGGAGTTGGAAGGGGAAGTGACATCGCTTGACTGGGAGCATGAACGTAACACTAACGGTGGCGGTGGACGTGATTTCTCGGTTGAAGTGGGGGAAACCATCGGCGCTGCACTCAAACTGGGTTACATCCTTGACAGCGGCACGGTTTTATACCTGAGAGGTGGGGTTGTAAGAACGGAGTTCACCACCGAATGGCGTAAAGGTAACAACCCAAATCTGGATATTGAAAAGAAAGACACTCTTGACGGTTTCAGGTTTGGTCTGGGTGCCGAAGTACCACTGACAAAGCAAAGCTTTATCAGGTTGGACTACACCCGCACGAATTATGAATCCTATGACTTTGTAACAGCTCACGGCGGTGGCAGTAATTCAGATGAGATGAGCTTTGATAGCTCAAGCAATCTGTTTAGGTTGGGCCTGGGGATCCGGTTTTAAAGTATTCACATTTTATGGACCAATCGACCAAATTTAATTTTTATATAAGAAATTAATGTAATTCTTATATGAAGAATCTCCCGGTCAGTTATACCGGGTTTATATCATTCCTCAGGAGGATGAATCATGAAAAATAATCAACTTCAGTTTGTAGCTAAAAGACTCACTCTGGCCGCCATGATCACGGCCAGTCTGGGGTTGCTCTCGGTCAATAGCAGCTTGGCGTTTGCAGATGATCATGGCAGTGTCGACCATGGTAGCAGTGATCATGGACAGCAGAAGGGAGCGGGCAGTAAAAGAGGAGAGGGTAAAGGTGCCGACGGCCGTGGTGGCGCCGATAGCGTTCGCGGCAAGATTTTATCGACGATGGATGATGACTCCGATGCTCCGGCCTGGGCTAAAGGCAACCGCGAATTGAACCCGCATAGTAAAGGTTCGCAGGGTAAACCCGAAGGTGGCGGCACTAAAAAAGGCGATGAGTATGGCGATCTCTGGGTCTTACTTCGTGACAATAATGGCGATCCTATTCTGGACGCCAATGGTCAGGTGCAACCAATCATCATCGTTGACGGTGTACCAGTTGTTGTCCAACTGACCGATCCTGATGGCGATGGTCATTATGAATTGCCTACTGAATATGCTGATGCCGTGCAGGAAGTTGAATTGGGACGCAGTAATGTCACTCGCTCACCAAGTCAGGTCATTTTGCATTCACTGGAAGAGGCTTTATCCAAACTGGACGGTCTGAGCCTGACCAGCGATATGCTGACTGAATCCGGAATGCTGGTTGTTGATGGTGCCACTATTGATTCACCGCTGGAAAATCTGGCCTTATACCAGGCTTTATTGACCTCAAGCGATACGAATAATGATGGATTACTGGAAGTCAGTGTTGATTACAGTGGTGAAAGTGGCTCCGGCACTTACACTTTTCTGGTTCCGGAAAGCGTTCAGCTGGATTTAGCGGCTTCATTACTCGCTGCCGGTTCAGATAAAACCGCTTCGTTGACTGTCGATCGCGTTATCACAGTCAGTCAATTCCTGGAAGTTGATGATGAACTGAGCACCTTGCTGAACAGCTATGTATACGATGGTTCTTCATCCACTTATGGTGCGACAACAAGCTGGATTAATGTACAGGTTGATGGCATGGATACGCCCACCGACCTTAGTGATGATATTTATCAGACAGTGGAAGTTAACCTGATAACCGGGGCCACGGTGACTTATGACGGTCAGGAGATTTTTGTGCCCGGCGTCAGTTTCGAGACTGTGCCTAATACTGTCGATGAAAATAATGACGGGATCCTGGATACCAACGACACCAATGATCTGGATGGTATCGATGGCTTTACACAGGCCACGGATGATGCCTTACAAGTCATCGAGTATGTACATGATTACAGCGTAGAATAATAAACCGGTTGATGCTGGCCGACCTGTAGGTCGGTCAGCACTTGGTTTGCCGCTGAGTCCATATCAAACTCATTAATATTGATTTGAGTTTTCGCCCGTGAATGAGAGGTTCACATGATTGCATTTGGCCCCGTACCCTCAAGGCGGCTTGGTCGCAGTCTGGGTATCAGTAATATTCCTCCCAAACATTGTTCTTATTCTTGCCTTTACTGTCAGGTTGGAGAGACCAGCCGGACTGAAACAGTCAGACAAAGTTATTACAAACCACAGTTCATTTTTGATTGTGTCAAAAACAAGGTTCAGGAAATTTATGATGCTGGCGAAAGCATCGATTATCTGACCTTTGTACCGTCTGGTGAGCCTACGCTGGATGAATATCTCACTGAGACCATCTCGTTACTCAAAGATTTGAAAATTAAGATTGCCGTCATCAGCAATGCCTCGTTGATCTGGCGAAGTGATGTTCAAGAAGCCTTTAAGCTGGCTGACTGGGTATCATTCAAAGTTGACACGGTCGATGAGTCAATATGGAAAAAGATCAACCGACCTGCTGCGATGCTGGATTTTGACAGAATTCTGTCTTCACTCATAAATTTTGCCGAGGATTTTGATGGCACCTTAACCACCGTGACAATGCTATTGGACAAAGTCAATACAGCAGACTTAGGCATAATAAGGTTGGCAGATTTTTTAGAACAGCTGCAACCAGATAAGGCCTATATTGCAGTTCCCACCAGAACGGTAACTAAACCTGATTACCGTGCTCCTGAGCCTGGAAAATTAAATGAAATCTTTCAGTATCTAAGCAAAAAAGTGTCTCAGACTGAGCTACTGATCGCAGAGGAAGAGGAGATCTTCTCAGCCAATGAGGATTGTGTTGAACGATATATTATCGATAACGGCAGTCCAACTGTTACGTAAAAATATCATCCAGCTAATGCTTAATAAACCGCATACCAGTTGGGATACAATCAACAGACTCGTAGCGCAAAAAAAGCTCAGGATGATTCAATATCTGGTAAAAAATATTTCATAAGAAAGTATGAAGCAAGCAGTGCATTTGATCTGAGCACTACGAATTCAACTGAACTGAAATCTTAATGCTTTTCATTATAAGTCATATATTTATATTGTTTTTATAAAGTAAAGTGAGAGGTATGCTCGAAAGGCATTTCCTCAAATTCGGGTTAGCTAATTGATACATTAAAACTTTCGCGGTAAACAGCATATTTGCCGACCAAAAAACAATGCACTGAAGGTGGCCGCGTTCTGGATTTTCAGATTCAAGGAAGCTATCCAGCCTGAACAGCTGAATAGGTAGAATGAGCGTTAGCACTGTATTGCTGGTATCGAAACTACTTCTGTTTAGTTGGTTTAACTTCGCCAATAGCACCATCAGCACGGGCTTTAAGGTAGGCGTAGAGATTATCCATACCGTTCATCACAGCCTGATTTGACTCCCAGGCGGGCATACTCCCTATCTGTCCAGTCTTACCATGCGTGACTACTTCAACAAACTGCTCTTTACTGATGATATTGAGGCTTTCGGCGAGATTAGGCCCGACCATGCCTTGTCCGTATGTGCCATGACAACGCGCACACCAGTTCCGGTAAAGCTTAAAGCCCTCATAACTGAACTCATCCAGCTTATTACCATCAACAACCTGATATAACTCGGCGGATGCTTGTACTTCATCTGTCGAAGGGTTTGTTTCAGTATCCGTTATCGTTGAAGGAGCAGGGGACACGGCACTCTGTTCAGGTGTCGTCTCAGCCGCCGCTTTTTTTGATTCTTGGCTGGGTTGATTGGCAACTGTCTCAACAGGCGAAGCTGTGTCCGCCTTATTACCGGTTTGAGATGAATCCTCCTGATTTGATTGATCACATCCAGTTTGAAACAAGGTGAGAACCAGCAAAACAGGCATGCATAACAATAAACTGCATTTAGATTGGTTCATGAGTCGTTCCCTGAATCATCTGACAGTAACTTCAAAGTATCAGCATATGCTTACATTGTGAAGTTGTTTATTTACCGTGGCTCATAAACTACGGACCTAATAGACATTGATGATTTGCAATACTGGTGAGGCTCTCACCGTCATTCCCAATCAAAACCTATTCATTGTATATTTAGGGCTAGGATGAAATAACATACTGAAACGTAAGTTCATGAAGATAGACGAAGCTTTAATTGTTGCTATACAGCTTTGGTGTTCACGACATGAAAGTCAAAAACTATTTAGAAATATCACCCGAATTATCAAGCTCAGGTCAGCCTGCCCCAGAGGATTTTGAGCTTATAGCAGAACATGGCTACCAAGTGGTGATAAACCTGTCTATGCCTGACTCAAAGAGCGCTCTCACAGATGAGGGCTATTTGGTCACCTCAACGGGGATGACCTATATACATATCCCTGTACCATTTGATTCTCCAGACACATCTCACCTCCAAGCATTCTCCAGTGCAATGGATGCTTTTTCTGCAAAGAAAGTCTGGGTTCATTGTGCGTTGAATTACAGGGCGTCTGCATTTCTCTACCTATATAGTCGACTCGTTAAAAGGAAATCCAAAGCCGATTCTGCAAGATACATTTACCCTCACTGGGAGCCAAATGATACCTGGTCGAGATTCATAGCAAGATGTGAACGAAAACTCCCATAGAGTAATACTTATGCTCTGGAACTCCCTCTCCAGAGCGAACCTGGTGACTTAAAGATTTAAATCACTCAGAGAGGGGTGGCCATCCGGTCTGCTTCCAAGGGCCCAATGAAATAAACGCTCAGACTCTTTGATAGGTAAGTCATTAATACAAGCGAAACGTCGTTGCATCAGGCCATCAGGATTGAACTCCCAGTTTTCGTTGCCATAGGAACGGAACCAGTTACCACTATCGTCATGCCACTCATAAGCAAAACGAACTGCAATACGATTATTCTCAAAAGCCCATAGTTCTTTGATGAGCCGATAATCCAGCTCTTTTCTCCACTTACGTTCTAAAAAGTCTTTGACCTCTTCACGGCCACGGGGAAATTCTGACCTGTTACGCCAAATGGTATCCTCTGTATAGACTTGGGACACACGCTCAGGATCTCGACTATTCCAGGCATCTTCTGCCATTCTCACCTTTTTGATTGCAGATCTTTCATCAAAGGGGGGAAGTGGGGGTTTAGTTGCTGTTGTCATTAATTACTCCAAAATGTTGTTATTCAAAAATGCCTGGCATCGCCAGATAATCGGATAAAGCTTCAAACCTTTTCTTCCAGCTCTGAATATGCCCATACGGGGTCATATCAATATGACCTTCGCGAGCCAGAGCAAGATAGGGATATAACGCTATGTCAGCGATGGTGGGGGTGTCGCCAACCAGCCAATTTCTGCGAGAGAGATGACTGTCAATAATTTTAAGGACTTTGTTGCAGGTCTCAGTTGCATGCTTGAAATCAATCTGACGACCAAACTTATAATGGACGCGAAGGCGGGCTGGTCCGTTCTGAACCTCATTAGCCGACGTAGATAACCACGACATGATCTCAGCCAATTCGATGGTATCGTTGGGCCACCATTTATCTCCGCCATATTTTTTAGCCAGATAAACCAGAATCGCATGGCTATCTCGGATCACAACGTCGTTATCATTCAACAGTGGTGCTTGCCCAAAGGGATTCAATGCCAGATAGTCATCAGTGGTTTGTTCAGAAGCGCCTAAATCCAAATCGTGCAATTCATAATCGATGCCTAAAAAACTCAACATCAGTCGTACTTTATGGCAGTTGCCTGACAACGCGATATTATAAAGAACCATGTCTAATTGCCTCATTCAGTTGAAATTTTCCGTATGGATTCTGGTTCTGTCTATGCCCATTTCGGCTGCAGTCTTAAATGCATCTCTCATAAAAAGCTGAGGTCCACAGATGTAATACGCCGCGTCAGGGCCTGCCTGACGAAACAAGGTAGAAAATACGAGCTTGTTGATGGCGGGCTTCTGACTGAAATAAAAATACACTTTGCTCGGAAACAAGTCTGATAGCTCCTCATAGAAAGGCATGTCATCACGAGACTTGCCTGAATAATGTATCTCAAATGAAGCGCCACGTTGCTCAAGCTCTTCAGCCATGGCCTTGATAGGTGTAATGCCTATTCCACCGGCGACAAGCACGGTATGCTTCTCATCATTATGAATACGGAAGAAGTTTTCGGGTGCCTCAATGAAAATTTCAGTACCAACATGCCAATGTCTGTGTATTGATTGAGAACCACCATCGCCGTCGATTTCTTTATTTACTGCGATCTGATAGAGACGGTCTCGTTTTTTCATCGTTGTCAGTGAATAGGCGTGCGTAGAGTTCGAACCATCATTGAGCTGAACAGGCACATTGATATGAGCCCCCGCTTCATATCCCGGCAGGTCACTGCCTTTTGCATGCTGAAGCTCATAAACTCTGACTTTTTTTGTGATCTGACGGACCGCTGAAACAAACATTGGCAAATTGCCTTTGCCAGGGTAAGGCATAATTTTTAATTGCCTGCTGCTGTTTGTTTGCTCTTCATTGAGCAGCTTCTCAAATTCATCCTTCGTATAACGTGGCGTGATGTATTTTGGGCAGTTCCAGTCATAAGCCTCGACCTGAATAACAATGCCACGTTCTACAGGCGCACGGAAATCCGACATTTCAAGTTGAGCTATCAAAGAAGGGTTATCTTTTTCTTCAGTGACTTGAGCACGTCCCCAAATCTTGAGCCTGCGTCTCTCACTGTAGCTCATAAGAAACAGACACACTCTATTGTTTCCATGCAAGTTTCCAACTGAAAAATATTGCCGGTTACCACTAAAGTCAGCAAAACCAATTGTTTTCTCGCCAAGCACTTTTAAAAAGCCTCTTGGTCCGCCACGGTGTTGTATATATGGCCAGGAATCTTCATTGGTGGTCGCCATATAGAAGCTGTCACGTTCCGTAATGAAATTTTTCGTGGTCGGATCAATAGCAATAAAATCTGCGTCACTCTCTGTAGAGGCTTTATAGCTTTGGCGATTACCCATTTCCGATTGCACTTTTTTAACATTCGGTGTGAAGCCTATTTTTGCAAATGCACTGGCCATAGGAGTTTCCTCAGAATGAATGCCCGACCTCAGCAAGGCCGGGCATTGAGCTGATTTATGCAGCCTGATTCAAATCGACTCTTGGAAAGTCAATATCAATACGGCTGGCCTTGCTTAAAATATTGGTCAGCAAATTGATGCCCGTGTGAGTGATGATTTCTACAATATCGGCATCGGTGAAACCGGCATTACGCAGTTGCTCAACCTCTGCAGTCGTAACATCACCGAGATGCTCAACGAGTGAACGTGAAAACTTAACAGCGACTGCTGCTTTCGCGTCCTGACTATCACCATTACGGTTGCTGTTTATCTCAGCAGTATTCAAACCTGTCTTGCGACCAATCGCAGTGTGTGCGGATAGGCAGTATTCGCATTCGTTTCTCTGAGCCAATGTCAGAGCAATACGCTCACGTGTTGCTGCATCCAGTGAGCCATTACCTGCAATGTGATGAAAACCCAGAAAAGCTTTCAGCGCGTCAGGTGAATTAGCAAAGACGCGAAGGAAATTTGGCACAATGCCCAAGTTGGATTTAATGGCAGCAAACAGCTCAGCCTGTTCACTGTTAGCAATATCGTCTGTGACGGTTGTGATTCTACTCATGTCTAGTTCTCCTATTAATTGAAACTGGCACTTAAGTATCCAGTGAGAACATTATTGGGTATTATCGATAACAAAATAATAGAGCAAATGGCTAATTCACTATTTCATATAATGGAATAATCAATGGACCGATTACATTTAATGACCGTTTTTGTCTCCGTCGTCGATAACGAGGGGTTTGCCAGTGCTGCTCGAAAGCTGAGGCTGAGTCCCCCTGCAGTAAGTCGGGCTATTACAGAACTGGAGACACGGCTGGGCGTTAAGCTTTTGCAACGCACCACCAGACACCTACAAATCACCGAGGCTGGTCAGCGTTATTACAAGGATGCCAAACATATCGTTACGCTCTCTGAGGAGGCCGAGGATGCCGTAAGAGGGAAAAATGCCGTTCCCAGGGGACTAGTAAGAATCACAGCTTCCGTTTTGTTCGGTCGCTTGTATGTGATGGACGGTATCGTCAGCTACCTGAAGCAATACCCGGAAATGCAACTTGATGCGCTTTTTGTGGATCGCGTAGTCAATATGCTGGAAGAAGGCATTGATGTTGCTGTCAGGATCGGTGAGTTACAGGACTCAACATATAAGGCCATTAGGGTTGGGGCAGTCAGACGTGTGTTCTGTGCCTCAACGCAATACTTAAATGAGTATGGATACCCCCAAAAACCTGAAGACCTGAGTGATCACAGAATTATCCTGGCAAGAGGTTTAAGCCCGACGAATGAGTTGAGGTTTTCCAAAGATGGGAAAAATACCAGTGTCAGAGTAAATCCATTTCTGACTGTCAGTGATAATTTTTCAGCGGAGAAAGCGGTTATCTCTCACATGGGAATAACGCGACTACTGTCTTATCAGGTAGCAGAGAGTCTGGCCAGTGGCGCTTTGAAAATTATTTTGAGTGAGTATGAGTCTCGACCTGTTCCCGTTCACGTTGTTCACAGAGAAGGACGTTACTCCTCGGCAAGAACAAAAACTTTAATTGACTGGATGGTAGAACATCTCAGGGCTCATCCCTCCCTGAATTGATGGGTGATGCCCGTTGCGCTGAGTCAACGGGCATCCGGCTTACTAGTTGTAATAGTTAAATAAATGTAATGAAGAGTTCGCCATCACCGCTTGTTTAGCCGGCTTCTCTACATCAAGTTCAATAGGGCGCGGGGCTTTTGCCGCATCAATATATTGATAGATGTGCTGCGGAGATGAAAGCAGACGCTGATTATTGTCCTGGCTCAACACCTCATGCGCCACTACTTGTTGTTTCGCTTGCAAATCGAGATTCACATTGAGATGTTCCGGTGGAAACGTTTCAGCCACAGACAAGCCTGAAGCGCTGATCGTTAAAGCGAAAATCACTGAGTTAAGTTTTTGATAGTTGTGCATAATAAATCCTCAATAGGTTGCACTGCCCAATGCAGTGTTGCCATGTTATGAGGATTAACTTCTTGCCAGATGTCCAAAAGTAAAGATGATGTGTCCATTCATCCATACCTGTATGCCTTCCATTACGGAAAGTAGGTAAAGAAGAATAAATCGTTGAGTAATAGATAAAAAAAGGGGTAGCAATAAGGATTATCGCTACCCCTGAAGCTAAATTAAAATCAGAAAGTTGATTCAGCTAGAGCCTTTGGCGCTGAAAAGCACGCTATCAAATGATGCCCTTCCTGCTCCCCAAACAATCAAACTGAAAATCAGCCCGCCCCAAATGACATGCAACATAAAGGCAGCCGGGGCCATATCAGCCAGGCTCAGCATCGCCACAATATTGAAAATAAACAAGCCCAGAGCTGCAACGGGAGTGAGAAGTCCAAGTAATAACAGCGATGGCAGAATGATTTCGCTGGCCGTTCCAAGGTAAGCTGCAAAATCATGCCTCAAGAGCGGAACGGCATACTCATACTTAAATAAGAATAGGGTGGATTCCCAGTTTTTGAGTTTGTTAAAACCCGCGAAAAAGAATGTGGTAAAGAGGTAAACCCTGACACTCAACAGTGTGATCGACTCAAGTATTGAACGAGCCAGCGTGACATACTCTGAGTAGGGAATACGATAATTGAAATAAGTCATTGTGTTATCTCCTAATAAAAACCAGTGACAAGACCTTCACCGGTCGATTGATAAAGCCAGTCATCAAATAGAAATTGCGGATTTACTCGGTCCAGAGCATCTGATATTGATAGCCCTTGAATGGTCAGGGCTAACCATTCTGATTCGCTTGCCTTTACCTCACGAACCAGCGCCTTCCATGCTGGCCGCCATATCAGTGCTTTTTGCCCGCTACCCTGTGAGAGCTTGTGCCTTGCCCTGGTTAGACATTGTTGTCGCTCATCAGGGTTTTTCGTTTGATGCGCCATCCAGATGTCAACGATGGGATAAATGGAATCCAGCAGTTGGGTGCCGGCACAGTAATGAATATGTAGCTGACTCAAATCGGCATCAGGTTGAGGGCATCCAGCCGGATTTATGTGACTTTGCTCTCTCTCTGCCAAGTGGCATAACCAGTCCAGTCTGGCGCTGTCGGCAATGAATGGAAAAGGAGAGAGATTCTCCAGTTTCCTTAACCAGTCTGGAAATGTTTTACCCCACACCCCCCAATCACCCTCTACCAGTTTCTCCTGGCTAACAAAGGTCCTTGCCAGCATGGAAAAGAATTCCTCACCAACTAGATCCACTACCGTTGGATAACTTATTGATAAGGCCCGCTCTGCGTTCATCAACAGGTTTTGTCTGTATACCGCAAGACCAGCATGACTGAATGAGTCGTCTTTTCCGTTCCACACTGCCTCGAGAAAATTTGCCTGATAATTACGCATTTTCGAATACTCGCGTAGCAAAGGAAGCAGCTGTGCTAGCCTCAGCGATAAGCGTTGACCAGGCAGGTAAGCGCGTGTCCCATTCGATTAATGTCGGTATAGCGCCAAATCGCCTGATTGCCTCCGCATAAGTAATCCAGGTATCCGAACTAACCGGGCCGCTATGGTCATCGATCCAGGTTTCCTGAGCCATATCATGAATGCCGGCCAGGTGAATTTCTTTAACAATGTCTGAGTCCAGCGCGGTAAGCGTTGCCAAAACATCATCCAGAGGCTGCTTAGCGCCCGCGTTATGGGCATTGACGTAAAGGTTATGGAGATCCAGTAACAAGCCACAGCCGGTGACATCACAGAGCCTGTTGAAAAATTCGGTTTCCGGTATGACCGAACCCTCAAAGGCTACATATGAGGAGATGTTTTCGATCAGAATCTGACGGCCGAATAAATCCTGCACTCGCTGAATGTTATTGGTCATTGCCTGTAATGTTTCATTATCAAAACGGATTGGCAGCAAATCACCGGCATGAACTGTCGAGTTGCCATAGTCAGACCAACTGAAACAAGCATGATCTGAAATGAGAAAAGGAGAGCACCTGTCTATCAGACGCTTCATTTTCTTTAAGTGAGAAAGGGGGGGCGGTTGCAAAGAACCGAGTCCCAGTGAAGTACCGTGCAAACTGATCTTGTAATGCTCTGCTACCGACATTAACAAGTCATGCGTCACACCTCCCTCAGCGAAAAAGTTTTCTGCATGCACTTCAACGAAGTCTATGGGGGCAGGAGTCATCGCTGCCTCGTAGTGTGCTGATCGTAAACCTACGCCAACTTGAATCATCTCTGCCTCCATAGCCTCGTTAATGAACATCAGTGCATTACCATTCAGAAGATCAAAGTGCAGCGGCTGAAGAGCTCAACAGCGCTTTGGCTTCCTCTTTGGAATAACCACCCAGGTCAGTACAGGTGCCGGCTGGCACAAGCTTCCATTCACCCGGGTCGTTGTCGACTTTGGATTGCGCCGCACAGGAGTGGGTACCTGCCAGGTTGGCACAATCGTTCTGACCGGCTTTAGCCACGCCGTAGCATTTTTCCTTACCAGCAGCGTGGACAGTCATGGGGACAGTCACACTCAGTGACACTGTGGCTGCGATAGCCGCAGCGATAATGGCATTATTTTTCATCATTTATTCCTCTTAGGCTTGAATAGCGTGGTCAATCCACGCGTTAACGTTGTCTCCGGGTTGTGAACCAACCAGCGAGTCAATTTGAGAACCATTTTTGAGCATGATCAGCGTGGGAACTGACCGCACATTGAAAACTTCACGGACATTAGGAAGTGCATCAACATCGATCTCTGCAACAGATATGTCATTACGCTCTACAGAGACGGACTCAATAACCGGGGCAAAACGCCGGCAAGGCTCACACCATGAGGCTGATATTTTCAGCAACAAATATTCGTGCTGCAGTTTCTCAGTCTCAAAATCATCCAGGGTTGTTATTTGTTTCATCTTCTTTCTCCAAAATTTAGCCCCGGCAACGAGGTTGCCGGGACAGCCTCGTTTAGAATGTTTCCAGGGCCGAATCAGTAAACGATTTAATGGTTGGCCAGGTTTGATTAGCGTTGGTGATATAGCCAGGCACATCTTCCAACCAGACTTTCTGAACATCTTTATTCAGGTTCAGATAAAGCTTGGCATCGACGACACGCCAGGCAGTCGGGTCGGTGTCAAACTTTCTGCCTTTGGTTACACCGAAGGCACAAAAACCGCCAAACTGGGGGGCGTACTTGGCTGGACTGGCTCGGAACAAGTCCCGATTTTCTTCGCTACTGAAGTGATAAATGGCGTTTTTATATGTGGCAGTGAAATCACTAGAGCCTTTGGTCGGCTTTTCATTAGTGAAGTATGCAACGGGGTCATAACCCTGGATGGCCAGGTCGTTTCCGTTTGCATTCATATCAATATCGGCTGCAAAGCTTGCAGCTGAAAGACTCAGTGCCAGAGTGGCCGCGGTAGTTGTGATAATTTTCTTTAACATTTGTTTATCTCCAGGTTTGTGTTTGTCATTACTGAACGGTTGCTGCGTTTGTTACTGCTGACGTTTTCTTACCAGCGAGATCATTATTTCTTGTTCTGTTTTAAAAAATAATAAGTCGTCTGATTAATAAACTATTGCTTAAAATGAAATAATCACTCAGCTCAGCCTGAAAAACTCATCACCATTCAATTGATTAAAGTGCATAGGCACGATGCATACTTTAGTGACGAAGGTGAGGTCGGTGAGCTATGATCGTCCTAGTTATTTATCCAATCATCCAAAAGCTTGTTATGGACAAACTCTCACTGATACTGGACCGGTTATCGGTCACTGCTGGTGTGTTTTTCTCTGGTGAAATGTGTGGACTGGCTCATTTTGATGGGACGGCTCAAAACGAGGGGCATATTCATTTATTAGCATCGGGCAGGATGGATGTTATTGATGATAATGGTGATGTGATTAAGCTCGACAAACCCTCAGTTATATTCTTTCCCAAGCCGGCCATTCACCGCTTGCGGGCTAAAGAGTCTGATAATGCTAAGGTCGTTTGCGCCTCCATTCGCTATGGTGCAGATACCAGTAATCCTCTAACCAATGCACTGCCAGGGATGGTGACCCTGGATTTTGCCGAAAATGAGTATGTTTTAGCCACAGTCAACGGCTTGTTTGAAGAGGCTTTTCATGACAGAGATGGTAAGCAGCTATTAATAGACCGGCTGACAGAAGTGATCATTGTTCACCTGCTCCGAACTGTGATCAGTAAGGGGATTGGTTATCAGGGCGTTCTCGCAGGGCTGGCTCATCATCAGCTTGCCAGGGTCATTATTAAGCTGCATGAGTCACCGGCTGAGCCATGGACGCTGGAGTCAATGAGTGAGCTCGCATTTATGTCTCGCTCAAAGTTTGCTGAAGAGTTCAGAAGGGTAGTCGGGCAAACACCCGGTGATTACCTGATTGACTGGCGTGTTTCAGTTGCACAAAGTGAATTAAAAAAAGGGAAACCGGTATCTGTCGTTGCAAACCAAGTCGGTTATGAGAACAGCTCGGCCTTATCCAAGGCTTTCAAGCGCAAAACAGGTCTTTCACCCAGTGCCTGGTTGAAAAGTTACTTGCAGCACTAGGAATGCTCAGACCGACAAGAAGTGCACGGAAGCCAAGGCTCCCGTGCTGAAGTAGTTCAGACAAACTCCTTGAAACGTTTATCAGTGGGTGTGTCAACAATATGGTTGGTGTAATTACTCATTACTTTCTGTGCCACGCCGACAATGATTTCCAACAAGTTTTGCTTTGTATAGCCTTCATCAAAAAAGTTTTCCAAGGTTGATGCAGCAATATGGCCACGGTTACGGACGATCTCCAGAGTGACTTCCCGCAACACTTCCAGACGACGATTCGGTAAGGGGTTCTTTTCAACCAGTGCCTGATTCAAAGCGGCTGGCACTTTCATGACATGGGCGATCAAGCTGTGAGCCGGAATACAGTAATGACACTCATGCTCAACATTGATAGCTTGCCAAATAACAGTTTTTTCTTCGTCTGTGAGAGAGGTGTTTAAAAACAGGTTATGCAGTTCCTGATAAGCAGCGAGAGCAGAGGGTGCTTCTGCCATAACCGCATGCAGGTTAGGTATGCTGCCAAATGCTGCCTTGGATTTCTCCAGCAGCGGCTTGCTTTGTCGAGGTGCACTGTCATAATTATGTAGATAGAACTCGGTCATAATAAATCTCCTGATGTGAAATATATGTCCCCAAAGGGACGACCAAGATTAAAGTTCTCAGCAATCTTCAGGATGAAGATCGTCTAGACCTGTTGTCCGATCGTCTCTAGTCTTTTTTCTATGAAGGTATTTTGGTTATTTCCATCAGCGAGTTCTCTAGCTAGAAAATGTACTTTTCTCAGTGCATTAGCATAGGAATTCTGATGTCGAATATCATTAAACTCCTGGTACTCACTACTAATCTCATAGAATGTTTGGGCGCCAAGATACTTCGACAACACCTTTATGTGAGGGCCCAAGTGATTCATCTCATTACGGATGCCTCCTTGAAAGAAACCGAATTCTCCTGCTGAAGTGATCAAAACTAATGTTTTTCCTGACAATATAGGTTCCAGTGGAAAATCACCCCGGGCAAGATCAAAAGTGAAAGTTTTATTGACTCTGACGACCTGATCAAACCAGGCCTTGAGTGCCGCCGGCATCCCGTAGTTGTACATCGGTGTGGAAATAACTATTAGATCAGCGCTTACCAACTCATCAATGAGCGTGTCAGACTGACTGAGTAACTGTTTTTGTTGGTTAGTTCGCTTGTTTTCAGGGGTGAAGACCGCGCCAATCCATTCATGGCTGATAAAAGCGGGGGGGGACTCACCCACATCACGGTAAATGATTTCTTCTTCAGGTGAATATTCATTCAATTTTTTGATGAATTCACGTGCCAAAGTTCGGGATAGGGAAGAATGTGAAGTTTCCTTAACATCAAGGGGTCTGGCACTTGCTTCAATGAGTAATACGGTCATGTTCGTCTCCTAGTTCATTTATGATGAATTTCAGAAACTATATTTATTCTTATATCATTGTTTTACAAATGATATTATCTTTCATATGGATGAATATTACTCATGTGTAGATTAAACGATGACCAGAATCCCCAACCTGAACATGCTCTATACCTTTAGCAGAGCAGCCCAGCTGAAAAGTTTTAAAAATGCAGCAACTGAGCTACATATAACGCCGACAGCGGTTTCGCATCAAATGAGAAAGCTCGAAGAAGTATTAGGTCAAACGTTATTCATACGTTTGACCAGAGAGATTCAACTAACAGAGAAGGGACAACAACTAGCTGATGTCAGTCAGCGTATATTTAGTGAGCTGACACGAACTTTGGATGACATCACCAGTGAAGATAAGCAAATCACAGTAACCACTACGGTCGCTTTTGCCTCCATGTGGCTGGTACCCAAGCTGGCTGATTTCCATAAATTGAACGCTGGGATCAAGGTTTCCATTGTCACCTCAGACGATGTTATTGAGATGAAATCCAGCCAGAATATTGATTTAGCCATTCGGTACTCTAAAGACATTCAGAACACTGAAAATACCAAAGTTTTAATTACCGAGAGTATGGGCTTATATGCCTCTAAAGCCTATATATCAGGTTTAAGCGGTAACACTATTCCAGTCATTACAACAAATTGGAAAAATAAGGCGTTGCCAAATATAAACTTCACTGACTGTCTGGGTGAAAGCAGATATTCGGCACAGACAACAGAAACTTATGACCAAGAAAACCATGTTATTCAGGCCGCAGTATCAGGACGAGGTGTAGCATTTGTCAGCGACATTCTTGTTAATGATTATGTCCAGAATGAGTGGCTGGTGAGACTGCCCGGCTCGCATTCAGTCGAAGGCCTTAAATACTATCTGGTAAGCGGAAATTCTCTATCACCTGATATGCAGTCCAATATTGAATTTTTTGTAACGTGGCTAAAGCAACAATTAGCTGCACAGGTAGCCTAAATAGGTTCTCCAGAACTAGATAAAGACGTAAAAGGCAGAAATAAAACTATGAGAGCAGGGGATTCCATTTATCTCGACTACATGGCATCAACGCCGATAGATACGCGTGTGCGGCAGGTAATGCTTGAATGTGACCAGCTTCTATTTGCAAACCCGCATGCGACTCAGCATTCATTAGGGCAGAAATCTGCCGCTGCAGTCGAGAAAGCCAGAGCTAAAATCGAGTCGATTATTGGCGCAAAAGGGGAGGAGGTAATCTTCACTTCTGGCGCGACAGAAGCTAATAATCATGCCATAGCAAGCGTTTTATTCGATAAAGCAGGTAGCAATAGAAATACCGTCTTAATCAGTGCTATTGAGCATAAGTGTATTAAAAACGCTGCTCACTTTTATGCCAATAAGCTGGGTTTTGATGTTAGAGAAATTCCTGTTCAATCAAATGGCATTATTGATCTGGAGGCATACAAAGCCATGCTTTCAGATGGCGTTGCTTTGGTATGCATCATGGCCGTGAATAATGAAATCGGCGTTATACAGGATATAACGACACTGTCTGAAATGGCTCACAGTGCAGGCGCTTTATTTCACTGTGATGCAGCTCAAGCATCCATAGCCATTGATATTGATGTTCAAAACTGGGATGTAGATACACTTAGTCTTTCGGGGCATAAAATCTATGGACCCAAAGGTATCGGGATTTTGTACATTAAAAACGCTTTGCAAGCCCAGTTACCACCTTTGATACATGGAGGAGGGCAACAAGGCGGGGTGCGTTCAGGCACAGTGCCCACAGAACTATGTGTAGGTATGGCTGAGGCATTATCATTAACAGTGCAGAATGCGACTTTCAATCGAGCCAAATTAACAACTTTGAAAGAGATGTTTGTCAAGGGACTTCGTAATTCAGGTATTAAATTTGTACTCAATGGTACCCAGGAATACTGTCACCCCGGCAATATCAATGTTCAATTCGAAAAAGTAAATGCCTCCGAACTGCTAAGTGAATTGCAGCCTGACATATCAGCTTCAACTGGTTCCGCCTGTAATAGTGAAATGGTTCTACCGTCGCATGTTTTAAAAGCAATAGGTCTCACTGATAAAGAGGCTCTGTCATCAATTCGCTTTAGTCTGGGAAGACAAACTGATGAAGGACAGATTATTGATGCCATCGAAATAATCAAAAAAAGGATCCACACTCGATAGAGATCAGCATCAGAACATAAATACGAAGTCAGGCTGATTGTTCAAGAATCCACAACATCATCAGGCTTAGCTTGTTCGATATTCATCAAAGCATTGGAACCAGAAACAAACTTAACCAGTGGGTAAACTTGAGGATGTCATTCCCAGTAAAAGCATGTCTCTACATTATTAGCCATGCAAAGTGGTTTCAGCAATATGGCCCATTTCAGTCGGGTATTCCATCAGGCTTATGGTATGTCCCCACGAGCTTATCGTTATCACTGCCAGAACAAGGATGGAATTTAATCCAAACGCAGATTTTGTCTGTTGAGAAACTGTATTGCTCTGGAAACGCATCTGCTAAGAGATGCTTTAATCTCATAAAGGATAGTTTTTAGTGAGAGCGACAACAGTCTCAGTTAGTAGAACTGTGTTTATAATCAATATGTAACTAACTGAATATATTATACTTTACACTTATATCGCCGTTTTATTGTTCTCAGTTACAGAATACTGAAGCTCAGAACAATGGCGAAATTATCAGCGTTGTAAATTGCTCTATCGGAGCCGGAATAAAACTCCGGGCTTTCGAATTTAAAGTTTTTGAGTAATGACGGCCTATAGGCCTATATGTACAAGCCAGGTTTTAAATTCTGACATCAACAATAGTGGCATAACATCAGAATTTGTCATAAAACAGTCGTTGCCCAGTACAACCTGAATTACTTACCCCGGGTGATTTTATCCAGGTAGCCCATGGCAAAAGCCGACAACACAAACGTGATGTGAATGAGCAAGTACCATTTTATTTTGTCGTTGGGGATATGTTCAGCGTTCATGAACACCTTCAGAAGATGAATCGATGAGATTGCCACAATAGAAGCCGCAACCTTATTCTTCAGAGAGCCTGCGTCAAGCTTCCCCAGCCAGCCCAGTTTGTCTTCGCCTTCATCGACGTTTAGCCGAGACACGAAGTTCTCATATCCTGAGAACATCACCATGACAAGCAGGCCACCCACTAGAGTGATATCAATCAGCGAAAGAGTTACCAGGATGAGATCAACCTCTTTCATCTCCAGAATCGTGGGCAGGATATGAAAAATTTCCTGGAAAAACTTGATGCCCAGCAGCGCGAGCACCAGACTGAGTCCCAGATAGATGGGAGCCATAATCCAGCGAGACGAATACATCAGTTTTTCAAATAGCTTTTCCATTGATAAATGCAATGCCTTTGGAGGTGGGTAAACGAACAATAGGATAGGGGGTGTAAGTCCAAACGGTCAATGCAACCTTACAACGGGGCAAAACTCAAAGCCGAAGTCTCGCTGATTGCTGAAGAACCCGACAGCATCATCAGGCTCAGTCTATTCGAGGTTCATGAGAAGCAAGGATTGATTCCCGTCATTGAAAAACTCAAAGGTAAAAAGATAAAGGTACCGCTTGAGGTGGATATTTATCAGGACACGATCAACTACAGTTTAGCTTATGCCGGTAGTCCACAAACCGTGGACAGTTAAACCAGGAACACAAACTTAGCCAGCGGATAAGCTTGGGTGCCTGGTTGAATAATTCAGATTTTGACCATTCCGTAACACTGTTGCTGGAAAGGCGCTTCTTGCTCAAATTCCGAACCTGAACCGGTCCCTTTATCTGTCTACGTTGGTTCGCATAATATATATTATGTTAAATTAACTATTAATCACCAATGGTTAGTAACTATGTGAGTGTTCACAATGAAAAATCAGCTTTCTTCTCTTTCTCACTCAAAATCTTTCAGAAAAACCATTTCAAAATTTAATTTGTCGTGTATTGACCCTGGTAAAGTCACTCAGATTTTAAAATCCGAAAAGCATAAAAAAAGCCTGACTGAATTTCTCAGCCAGGCTTTAAGATGCATAATTTAAAGCGTTATCGATGTGAAACTTTCACCACGATATGTTTCCAGACATCCTGAGCTTTGTGTTTTATTGTTTCCAGGCTGGATGTCTGTTCGTCAGGTTGGCGGTGAATTTTCAGCATAATCTCAACGCCGCTTATCAGATAGTCACCGGCGGTTAACATTAACGTGGATATTCTGTCCTGATGATCAGCACGGGTGTTGATACCAACTATCGCATCACTGCGTTCATCCATTTCAAGATCTGCTTTCAGCGAATGCAGATTACTGTGAACGCTCTCGCTGAGTAATTGATATGTCGTGCGATATTCATTTAATAAACCAGAAAGCTCGGCTTTCATGAACACAGGAATATCGTCACGATCATCTTCATCAGCGCTGTTAATGATTTTTTTCAGATAGGCCATCTCATCTTCAGTCAAGGTGGGCGTTTCAAGTTGCTGATTATAAAGCCGTATCAGCACTTCCCTTCTTTGATCGTCATTGCCGACTGTCATCGCTTCCAGCAGATCGTCATGTTGATGAAATGCCACCAGATTGAACAGAAGTTCAAGCATGCAACGGGCCATAATCTCGACCTGGTGGGTCATGCCGCGTTCTGACATTAGGATGATGGACTGAAAATTTGACAGCATGCGTTGGAAATGAAGTGTCAAATAGACCTCTTTTTCATCGTCAGGGTGGATATGACAATGATTGAGTACGGATTGCCCCAGCTTGTTGAGGTCTTTGCAGACTGTGTAATAACTGCTTTGTTGAATCTCCGTGGCCAAATCGCCCTGGCAGCATTGTTCTGATAAGAAACCGACTTCTCTGAAGCTGGCGGCATCGTTCATATTGTCTCCCCTTCTTCAAAATCAATGACTTCATCTTACTCTTTAAACGCTTGGAGACAAACCGTTTCCCGCTATTTGGCATCGCTTTGACAGCGATATTTAAATATGTCTAACTGGGCGTACAATTGACGTAAAGGAGGTGATTAACATGAGCTGGAGAGAAGATGGAAAAGAAAAAACCTACACTGATGAAGAAGTTGAAACTCGACTGAAGCAAGAGCTACCCAACTGGTATCTGGAGAATGGCTGGATACGGCGCAAATACAAAACCAGTAGCTGGAAAAGCACCTTGATGGTGGTCAATACCGTTGGTCATCTGGCTGAAGCCGCGTTCCATCACCCTGATCTCACTGTGTCCTATGCCTTTGTTATCGTCAAATTGACCAATCATGCGGCCAAAGGCATCACGGATAAGGATTTCGAGCTGGCCAGCAAAATCGAGGAAGTGGTGATGTGGCAGCCAGGCCTGGATGAAGGCGCTTTGACCGGTACGCCGGACGATCCGCGCTTCAAATACATCAAATACGATTAAATTCGTACCGGAGGGATACCATGAACGAAGAAATGCTGAACATGGATATTCGCAAGTTCCTCAAGCAAGTAGGCGTTACCTCACAGCGTGAAATCGAGCATGCGATTATCCGTGCTTTGGATAATGATGAGCTCAATGGCATGGAAACCATTGAGGTAAAAATGACTTTGGATGTTCCCGCGCTATCCATCAAACATAAAGTGGATGGCACCATTCATCTGAGCTAAATGACGGGAGGTCTGCTATGACTGACCAGGCTTTAGATACTGACAGCGTTGTAAATTTACTGAATCAAATACTGGAAACCGAATTGGCGGGTGTGGTGCGCTACACCCACTATTCTTTTATGGTTTACGGTTACGGACGTATTCCCATTGTGTCCTGGATGCGAAGCCAGGCAGATGAATCGCTGGCCCATGCGCAGGAGGCAGGTGAACTCATTACTCATCTTGGCTATCACCCTTCGCTGGGCATCGGTCCGTTGCTGGAGTCTCAACAACACGATATCGGTGCGATTCTGCATGAATCACTCGAGCATGAGCAGCTGTCTATAGAGAAGTATCATGCCTTACTCAAACTGGTTGAAGCTAAAAGTGTGATGCTGGAAGAATATGCCCGCCAGAAAATAGCCGAAGAAGAAGCCCATGTCGGTGAAGTCCGGAAAATGTTAAGGAAACCAGGTGATTAATGGATATAGATGAGTCCTTAAATGTCTTTGGGGAACCACTGCAAAGCTGTAGTGAAGAACCGTTGACTGGCTTTTACCGAGATGGTTGCTGCAATACCAGCGATGCCGATTTCGGACAGCACACGGTGTGTGTTCAGGTTAACCAGGCCTTTCTTGAATACTCGCGTTTCCGCGGCAACGACCTGACTACGCCGATGGAGGAATTCGGTTTCCCGGGTCTCAAGGAAGGTGATCGCTGGTGCCTGTGCGCGGTTCGCTGGCTGGAGGCCTATGAACATAATATGGCCCCGCGTGTTTACCTGGCGGGGACACACCAGAGAGCAACCGAAGTCATACCGTTGGATTTACTGAAAGAGTTTGCTGCAGATCTGAATTAATCTGTAGCGATGGCCTCTTCGCTGAAAAAAGCAGCCACATCATCTATTTTCTGCGTGATGGGCATCGGCGGCAAACTGCGCATGAATACTTTGCCGTAAGGTTTGCTCAAAAAACGGGGATCACACAACACCAGAACGCCCGAATCGTGCTCGTCGCGAATCAGTCGGCCGATACCCTGTTTCAGCTGAATGACGGCTGACGGTATTTGAATAGATCGGAACGGATTGCCGCCCCGCTCTCTCAGATGGTTAATTCGAGCTTCTAAAACCGGATCCCCGGGTGAAGCAAACGGAATCTTATCAATTAATACGCAGGATAAGGCTTCCCCACGTACATCGACCCCTTCCCAGAAGCTATTGGTGCCCAGCAATACCGCATTGCCATGGTCTCTGAACTCGGCTAGCAGCTGATTTTTAGCCCGGCTCCCCTGAACCAGGATCGGATAATCCATATCCTGCAATGCTCCAGCCACTTCATTGAGAGCGCGGTAACTGGTGAAAAGCAGGAATGTACGACCACGGCTGTGTTCAATCACCGATCGTGCAATCTCAGCAATATGTTCGTTATAAGACGAGTGTGATGGCTCAACCGGAATCGTCGGCATATACAAAAGGCTTTGCCGGGCATAATCGAATGGACTCGGCCAACTGGCGGTGATGGGATCTTCCAGCCCCAACTGCTGAATAAAGTTATTAAATTTACCGGCGACAGTCAGCGTGGCGGAAGTGAATACCCAGGCGCTGGGCTTGTCCGCTATCCATTGCTGGAAGTGCTGACTGACGTCCTGAGGTGTGGCATGCATGACGAATCCATTGCCACGAATATCCAGCCATAACACCAGGTTTTCATCTTGATCGTTATCATTGAAGATAGACAGACGATCAATTAAATCCTGACTGCGTTCAAAGCATTGTTCCAGTCCCCTGCTCCGTTCACTCGCGGTTTCCAGTGATTCCATCAGGGTTTCCAGGGCGCTGATGAACACCTCCAGCTTTTCTCTCACTTCGGGAAAACGCTGCAGACACTGATGCCAGGGCAATCGTTGTTCACTGTCCCCCATCGTCAGCTTGAGTTGGTGCAAGCGATTTTCGAGCTTGTCAGCTGCCTGACGGATGCTATCCATATCATTCGCTTCGAGTTCCATCTCCCGTACACTGTCGCGGCTGAGTTCCTGCAACTGATGACTGCTGATCCGGTGGCCTAGAAACTGACTGGCAATCGCCGGTAACTGATGTGCCTCATCAATAATAAAGGCATCTGCCTCCGGTAAGACTTCACCTTGTCCCGAGGCTTTCAGCGCCATATCAGACATTAATAGATGATGATTGACGATAACAATATCGGCTTCCTGCGCTTTACGCCTTGCCTCGACAATAAAGCATTGATCGTAGTCAGGACATTGCTGTCCCAGGCAATTGTCGACTGTGGAGGTGACTTTGGGCCATAAAATAGATTGTTCTTCCAGCAGGTCGGTTTCGCTTAGATCACCAGAGTCAGTTTTACCAGACCATTCGCGTAGCTGCTGCAGCACATGTTGGTTCATTGCACTGCTAGGCTCTGTTTCTGCCAGAGACAGCCGGTAATGGCATAAATAATTGCTGCGGCCTTTTAATAAAGCAGCTTTTAATGGCACTGACAGGACTTCACGCAGTTTCGGCAAATCCTTTTTAAATAATTGATCCTGAAGATTTTTTGTGCCGGTTGAGATAAAGACTTTTTGGCCGGATAAAATCGCCGGTGCCAGATAAGCGTAGGTCTTGCCAGTGCCAGTACCGGCTTCGGCAATCAGGGTTTCCCGGTTTGTCAGTGCCTCGCTGACCTTTTCAGCCATTTCAATTTGTTGTTGACGGGACTGATAGCCCTCAATATGCGCCGACAACAATCCATCGGTTTCAAATAATTGCGTCAGTTCTGTCAGCATTACAGACCCATACGTTGATTGAAAGCCCAGACCAGAGCCACGCCCAGGCAGAAAAACAGCAGCAGACTCCCCACTGCCGCGAGTTGATAGCGCCTGATTAAACGCTGTTCTGACTCGACCGAAAGGATGAAATGCTGTTTGCTGTCAGTAGTTTGCTTCATGACGCTCAGTTGCTGGTTACGGTATTGATCGCGCTGTCGCTTGATTTGTTCTGAGGCCTGCTGTCTGACCTTTTCCCATTCATCGAGACTGATCTGGCCATCACTATCAGCATCATAGGTTTGCATCAGTAAGTCCGGGTTTTGTTTCCAGTGCCGTAACAGCTGAATCACTTCCTGACGGACAGTCTGCGCCTCAGAATCAGAAAAGGATTGATGCCAGCCAATGGCATATAGAGTCTGACCGGGCAGAATTAATCTTTCCTTGAAACGTCGTTGTGGGTAGAGGTCATTGCTGTACCAGCGGCGTTTATGATTGCTGATAACCTCGGCAGACTCGGGATCGATAATGCAGGCCCCGGTCTCGTCGCGTAACAGAAAGAGATCATCGCTGGTTTCCGCTTTGACTACATGCCAGCGATTGCTGCGGTTCCCACGGCTATCATAATGGCTGCGACGCTCTTCGATGGTGTAGTGATACCAGACACACTCTCTTCCCGATATCGGCGATCGTATCACCGGTCCGTCCATCGCCTCAGCAGTACCTGCCAGTTCAATATACCCCTGCGGGGCGGAACGCACCCTGGCAGTGGGAATATTCGCTATCAACCGCGCGCGATGATAATTCGCGAACATTTGCCAGAAGGCAAACACCAAGAACAGCAGCGCAATCATCGCCCCGACCCAGAACCAGTTGGGATCGGCGGTTTTTATCTCCGCGGATAAGGTGGTCAGAAATGCCTGCATTTACTGTTCAAACAGGCTGCGCAGGTTCACATCGGCCGTTTCTTCTGCACTGAATTCCAGCAATGTAAAGGCTTTGAAGTTGAAAAGACGGGCAATCATGACATCCGGAAACTGTTCAATTCGAACGTTATTGATATTGACGCTTTCATTGTAAAACTCGCGGCGGTCAGCAATGGCATTTTCAAGGCCGCTTATTCGGGCCTGCAAGTGCTGGAATGTTTCGTCGGCTTTCAGTTCCGGATAAGCTTCTGCCAGAGCGAACAAATTACCCAGCCCGAGTCTCAAAGCCCCCTCAGCCTGGCCGAGTTGCGCCACATCACCCTGCTGTTGAGCACTGGCTACCGAAGCGCGGGCCTGCATGACTTTTTCCAGGGTTTCCTGCTCGTATTGCATATATTGGCGGCAGGTTTCCACCAGTTTCGGCAGTTCGTCATGGCGCTGTTTAAGCAAGACGTCGATATTGGACCAGGCCTTACTGACATTATGTTTCAGACTGACCAGGTTATTATAGATAATGACGATATAGACCAGTAAAACAGCAAGCAATCCCCAGAAGATAAATCCGCCTACGCTCATAGCAACTCCCTTGTGTTAATCCTGGTTATCCCAGATTTCCTGTTCCAGTCCGTTTTCACGGGTCCAGACCCGGTTTCCAATGATTTTAAACTGTGCAATCGACATCGCGCCGCGTTTTTTGCGGGCACTGTCCGCTTTGTTTTCCATCGCCGCGGCAATCGCTTCGCGGCTGGCCTCAAAAATTTCTTCCGCTTCGTACTGTTCATCAAATAATACAAGTACGACAAAATCCCAGTCCTGGTCGGGGTTGAGTTGTCCTATTCTGGGGCTGGATCGGGTATTTTCAAAAATAGCGCGACCTTTAATGATGATTCGTTTCTTCTCCCGCTCCCCGTCGCGGCCCAGTGCATCAATCGGACTGCCCGGTTCCTCGATCAGAGACAGGTTAAGCGCTTTGGCCGCATCAAAGCGGGCTATTTCACCGGTTACGGGTAAGGTGCTGCCGGTAGTCTGGCGATATTTTGCAGCCAGTTGCCGGGTTTCATGCATCAATTTATCTATGGAGTACAGTTCCATCTCTACCTGTGCGGTTTGTGTTAATCAACTCATTATACATGGCAAAAAAAACGGTCCATCCACTGTAGCGGACAGACCGTTAAATTTGTGAGGCTGTGAATCAATCCTCTTTATGATAGACCACAGCTAAATAACTGAGTTTCCAGTTATTTTATTTTTTTGCATCGAGTTCTTTCTGGTAGTATTTATGAATCAGTTTATCCTGATTTTCCAGCAGATAATCGATGCTTGGTTCGTTGTTCATTGCTTTTTCCAGCGCGCGGCGGGTCGCTTCACGATGAATGTTGAACAGAGCTTCATGGTCCAGATCTTCAACGGTGGTGATGCTAGGGTTCAGCCACACTGAAACGATGATGCCCAGATCGTTGACTTTATCTTTAGGGATGGTGCCGTTACGCACTGCATCCAGAACACCGTTGGCGATCGCGCCCTGCACGGTACCCATCAGAATGTTGGTATAGGCCGTTTTCTTAACAGTGACCTTACTGACCATGATAGTGGCTGGACGAACTTGCATGTCAGTGTTCATCAGTGCCAGTACACGTGAGTGGCCTTGAACCTGATCACCCATCAGATTGGCAAAAGCGGTACCAAAAGGACCATCCAGTTCGCCAATTACAACTTCAGGCTCAGCCGCGGTGAAAGCAGGGCCACCGCCGACCAGTGCTTCACCTGTACGCATAATGATTTTATCAGTCATAAAAGTTTCTCCTTAGTTTGAAATGAAAAATTCAACTATTATCCCGCTCTGCTCTTTTCGTCGCAACCCGCGTCCTGTCTTGTTTGGCAGACTATCGGGCTGCAATCAACCTGAAAACAGCGGCTTGCAGGCGGGTGGAAAACCCATGCCTGATTGTGAAAAAAACGAGCCTGGCGGAATTTTTCAGAGCTTACAGCGAAGCTCTGCGCACGCAGATAGATAACTACGTCGGCGTGGGTCTGTGCAATACACATTATTGATTATTGACAAATTTTGTCTTGGCAGGCACTAAAATGCTGCTTTATTGGTCAGACAAGGCAAGTTAAACTAGCGCTTTTCAGCAAAAACATTCCCATGGCAGACATTGCAACTCCCTATGAGCGCATCGGCGGCGAAGCCGGTGTCAGACAACTGTGTCAGACTTTCTATCGCATTATGTGTGACACCCCGCAGACCCAATTAATTCGGGGTTTACACCCGGAGAATATCAACAGCAGTGAAGAAAAACTGTTTATGTTTTTAAGTGGTTGGCTGGGCGGTCCGCCACTATTTACCGATAAATTCGGTCATCCCCGTTTGCGCGCAAGACATCTGCCTTTCTCTATCGGTATTGAAGAACGCGACCAGTGGCTTTATTGCATGGCCCAGGCATTGAAAACGATGGATCTTGACCCGCTATTCGCTGAACAATTAATGTCCTCATTTGTACAGACGGCTGACTTTATGCGTAACAGACAGGAGCAAACAACCGGATGAAAATCGGGGCTTTGATTATCGGCGATGAAATTCTCTGCGGTAAACGACAGGATCGGCATTTTGCACATTTGCAGGAAGTCCTCGCCGCCCGTGGCCTGGAGCTCAGCTGGACCCTCATCGTTGGCGATGATGCGGCGGATCTGGAACGCGCCATGCGATTTTCCATGGCCAGTAACGATCTGGTATTCAGTTTTGGCGGTATCGGTGCCACACCGGATGACAGAACCCGTCAAACCGCCGCACTGGTTAAAGGGGTGCCACTGGTGCCTCATCCGCAAGCAGTCAAAGAAATCGAAGAGAAATTTGGCGAGGCCGCCTACCCCAACCGTATCCTAATGGGCCATCTACCTGAGGGCTGCAGACTGATTCCCAATCCCGTCAATCGGGTAGCGGGTTTCAGTGTTGATAATCATCATTTCATGCCCGGCTTCCCGGAAATGGCCTGGCCGATGGTGGAATGGCTGCTCGATAATGAATACCCTGACTTGCGTGATCTGCGTCCACGCAGCGAACGCATTATTCGCATTACCAAAGGCCGTGAATCCGACCTGCTCGACACCATGAACCAGATTGTTGATGATTATCCGGATCTGCTGTTGTCCAGCCTGCCTCATCTGGGTGATGAACCCTATATTCTGTTCAGTCTGCGTGGTGATGAACAACAGGTCGAACAGGCCATGGCCGTAATGATTGCTGAAATCGAACAATCCGGGTTTATCTGGGATGATCAGGCCGGCGGCAGGAAATAAAACCAGATTGTCAGCGTTAAAATGCTGATAACCGTTGTCAGGAACACCGCTGCAGCATAAATAGCACTGTCGAGCCCATAGCGTTCACAAATCACGATGCCAAAAATCATCGTCGGCATCGCTGCCAGCAATACGACGGCGGTTGAAATATGCTGTGGCAGAGCCAGACCATGACTGACCCCATAAGCCACGACCGGGGCTATCAGTAATGAAATCACCGTGACGGGCAGCAGCTTGGGCAGAAACCGCAGTCGCATGGTATCCCAGCGGATGCTCATGCCCAGGGCTATCAACATCAGCGGTACGACCCCACCCGATAAGGTGGTCAGCGTATTGTGTACCAGTTCCGGTCTGGGCACTTCTAGTATGTTTAATAACATCGCCACCGCGACAGCCCACAAAGGCGGTACTTTGCGTAACTCCCTCCATGGGTGAACTTCCCGCCCATCAGCACCGAAATGATTAGCCATCAAAATACCCAGTGTCATCAACACGGGCGTGCAGGCAAACAAGTCAAACTGGAGCACCACCGAATTGCTCCATTTACCCAGTACCTGATCGGTCACAGGTAGTCCGAGATAGGTCGCATTAGGAAATACGGCAGCCAACAATAAGGCGCCTTTCTGAGGCCGACTGGTATCAAAAAAACGCAACGCCACAGTCATCAGCACAGCGGAAACCGCCAGCGTCGACAGCGCGACCAGGGAGATTTTCATTGAGGTGAAGTCAATTGGTGCCCCCCAAATGACATCCAGTACCAATGCCGGCAAAAGAATGAAAAAGACCAGATCGGTTAAAGCACGCCGATGTGCGAGTGCGGGAATGTGCCTGGGAGCCAGTATTCGCCAGAGTGTGCCAAAGGCAATGAGCAGCCCCATCTGCATCATGGTCGACAACATAATTTTGCCTTGCAGAGATAAAAACTGATCCTAGCAATGGTTCGCTGAAAACAAAAGCATTGCCATCGCCGGAATCACCTTGCCTGATGCCGGTCGGCAGCGTATCTTTAGGGAGTTTTCGTCATTAATGTCAGATAGACCAGAAGGATAGCCATGGTTTATCAGATGATGAATTAATTCTGCATTGGCCTGTTTCGAGGAACGCATTATGTCTCTGTCCAAGCAACTCCTGATCCTGATCAGTCTGATTTTCCTGATTGTTTTCTCGGTCAGCTTCTATCTCAGCATGAGCAATATCCGTAACTACCTGGAAGTGGAATCAGAAGTTCACGTACAGGACACCGCCACCTCTCTCGGTCTGTCGTTGAGTCCGCATATGGATGATGAAAGCGATCCCATTCTGCTGACGATGATGAGTGCCATCTTCGATATGGGCTATTACAAGGAAATGCGGCTGGAAAATGTCGATGGTGAGAACCTGGTGGTGTTAACCAACCCGGTACAGATGGAAGGCGTACCCGACTGGTTGATCGAGCTGCTGCCTATCAAGACCGCAACAGCCCAGTCTGAGATCAGTTCCGGATGGAATATTTCCGGCACACTCTATGTCAGCAGTAATCCGGCCTATGGTTATCTGAAGCTCTACGAACAGGCCAAAGAAACCCTACTCTACTCGCTGATGATATTTATCGCCGCTTTTATATTGGTGATTCTGGTACTGCGTCTGACCCTGCAACCATTAAAAGCCATCCAGAGACAGGCCAATGAAATCTCCGGCGGTAATTTCACCACGATCAGCAAACTGCCCTGGACGACTGAAGTCCGTCAGGTTGCCAACTCCATGAACGGCATGTCCCGCAAAATCGGCGATACCATTGCCCGTCTCAATAACCGGCTGGATTCCCTTAGTGATAGCCTCAAGCGGGATCCGCTCACCCACTTGCTGAATCAAGCCACATTCAATGATGACGTAAAACGGGCCTTGTCCTCTGGGACGAGCGGCTACGTGCTGTATTTCAAATTTGATGATCTGGCTGCCATCAGTAAAGAAATGGGTAACCAGAAAGCGGATAAGTTACTGCAGTCTTTTGCCGACCTGCTGCAAAAAGCCGTATCAAGTGGCGCTGATGCCTACCGTCTTTACGGCGCTGAATTTGCCCTGATAAGCCCGCAGGCAGATGTGAATTCGGTCACGGCTTTGGCTGAACGACTCAAGCACGATATCAATGAGTTAGGACAACAATATGCCGTCGAGGACATCATGCATACCGGTATTGTGTATTTCGATAAGACCAGCGAATTCGATCGTCTGATGCCGGCCTTGATCGAAGCCTATGAACAGGCAAGGAATATTGGTCAGAATGCTTTCTTCATCAAGCAGGACAGCATTAGCTCAATGAGCGAACAAGACTGGCGCGAAGCGATTGTCAATGCCATCGACAACAACACACCGGAAATCACCTTCACTGCAGAAGCCTATAACTACAACACGGATATCCCTATTAAAGTGATGCAGGAGGCCTTCACTGTGGTCAGGGATGAAAGTGGTAACCCGCTGTCAATCGGGACCTTCTTCTCGGTCGCACAGGAATTTGGACTGGCCGAAGATCTGGATAAACTCATCGTCAACAAGATCATCCTGAAAATGGAGGCCGACAATATCACCACCCCGGTGACGATTAACCTGTCAATGCCTTCTATATCTTCGCTGGGCTTCCAGCGCTGGCTCAGGGCTCGTCTGGAGCAAAGCAGCCTGTCCAGTCATCTGCTTGCTTTCTCGGTCACCGCTTACGCCGCAGCCAAGGATATTGCCGCCTTTGATAGCTTCAGCACCTTTGTTGAATCGCTGGGCGCCACCGTCCTGCTGAAACGCTATTCTTCCGACATTATTCCGGTCGACATGCTGCGTGAACTGCATATCGACTATATCCGTCTGGCCCGCGACCTCACGCATAACATCAGAGGCAATGCCAGCAAACCGGACTTCCTGGAACTGATTCAGGAAGTGTCCAGCCTGATTGAAATCAAAGTGCTCGCTGAGTCAGTAGAAGCAGATGATGACTTTGACATTGTCAAACAGGCCGGTCTGTTTGGTATCAGCCGCTAAACCTGATCGCCGGGGACTGAATGCGACTTTACCGTCATGCTCTGATAACGCTGCTGCTGGCTTCGCTGCTGTTTGCGCTGCCTGGCATTGCCAAGCTGAATATCAGCGATGAGGTACTGGCCAGAATTGAAAGCCAGTACAACAAGTTCGCCCGCAAGCGGGTTGAGGGGTGGCGTGAGTTGGTAGAAAATCCCGCTAACCACGACTTATCGGAAAAGGAAAAGCTGGAACTGGTCAATCAATTCTTCAATGCCAATGTGCAGTTTATTGATGATATTGCCCTGTGGCAGAAGAAAGATTACTGGGCGACGCCACTGGAAATGCTCTCCATCGGTGCCGGTGACTGCGAAGATTACTCGATAGCCAAATACTTCACACTGAAAGAACTGGGTGTCGATGAAGACAAGCTCAGAATCACTTACGTCAAGGCGATTGAAATCGATCAGGCGCATATGGTGCTGACCTACTTCGAAACCAAACGATCAGTGCCGCTGGTACTGGATAACCTGATTACCGATATTAAACCGGCCAGTCGCCGGAATGATCTTGTCCCGGTCTACAGCTTTAACGGTACCGGTTTGTGGCTTGCCAAATCCCGTGGTGAAGGTCAGCGCGTGGGTGAAGCCTCCAAACTGTCATTGTGGAATGATCTGGAAAGACGCATGAAGGAACAGGCGCTGCAGTAATTATTGTGCCAGTTCTCCAAGGTGGCCTTCTGCAGCCAGTGGCAGCAGCCAATAATGAATATCCACTCCAGGATGATCCTGCTGTAGTTCCCGCAGTAATTGAGAGCTGATATCTGCTTTAACTTCAACCCAGTAGAGATGCTGCTTCCGCCAACCCTTAACCTGTTCATTGATGCTCATCGGGTGCTGTGAACCATGCCCTGCGACAAGACTGGAGGTAAAGCCGGTGATGTCTTCCCGCATCAATAACCAGTCTGTTAAAGTTTCGGCAAATTCTGGCAATATGATGAGGCCAAGCAACTGTTTCATAGCGTTTTCCTGCCATAACGTTCAAACAACACCGGTAAAAGAATCAAAGTCAGCAGTGTGGCGCTCACCAGGCCACCGATAACCACAATAGCCAGGGGACGCTGAATTTCTGAACCGGGACCTGTGGCAAAAAGCAATGGTACCAGACCAAAAGCGGCTATCGTCGCGGTCATCATGACCGGGCGTAGACGCCGTATTGCCCCCTGTCTAACAACCTCTTTCATGGCCAGCCCCTGTGCCAGCAACTGGTTGAAAAAACTCACCATCACGACGCCATTAAGCACAGCAATCCCCAGCAGCGCAATAAAACCGACCGACGCCGGGACAGACAAATATTCACCCGTGAGCCACAATGCGCTGACACCACCGACCAGGGCAAAAGGCACATTTGTCATCACCAGCACAGCCTGGCGTAATGATTGAAATGTTGAAAAAAGCAACAGAAATATCATGACCATGGCGACAGGGACGACCAGTAATAAACGTTTCGAGGCACGCTGTTGGTTTTCGAACTGCCCTCCCCAGGATAGGCTGTAGCCACTGGGCAAGTCGAGTTGTTCTGAAACCAGCATTTGCGCCTCCTCCACAAAGCTCACCAGATCTCGGTCAGACACATTAACCACTACCACGGCCATCCGTTTCCCAAGCTCACGCTTGATGGAAACAGGGCCCTCGACCTGTTTCAGCGTGGCGATGTCTGACACGCGAATTTCCTGACCGCCATTGACTATGAGTCTGGCATTGGCAAACGCTTCCGTGCTGCTCCTGCCACTCTCATTGCCTTTGATTACCAGTGGGTAGCGTCTGGCAGCCTGATAAATGGTACCAACCTGAGCGCCTTCTATCAGCATTCTGAGTTGTGGTAATAATGCTTCAACAGTCAGGCCCAGCCGTCCGACTTTTAAAGGATCCAGTTCAAGCTGAAAATACTGCGCCCCATCGGTTTGGCTGAGTATGACATCCTCAGCACCGGGAATCTCTTGCACAATATCGCTGATTTCAGCACTGAGTCGACTCAGTTTGTCGCCTTCGTCTCCAAAGACCTTAATCGCCAGATCCCCTCTGACGCCAGTGAGCATTTCAGATACCCGCATCTCAATAGGTTGAGTGAAGCCATAATTAAGCCCCGGAAATTCATCCATGACGGTCCGAATGCGATCTTTCAGATCTTCCTTACTATCGCTTTGCCACTCAGAACGGGGCTTTAGCACCATAAACATATCGGTTTCATTGAGCCCCATCGGATCAAGCCCCAATTCATCCGCCCCGGTTCTGGCAACAATACCCTGAATATCCGGCACCTGTTGCAGTAAAGTCTGTTGAACACGACGATCTGTTTCTACGGACTGATCCAGTGTAATAGAGGGCAATTTCTCCAGCTGCACAATCAGATCCCCCTCATCCATCACTGGCATAAAGGTCTTACCGACCTGGTTGAACAGTATCACCGTCAGCAAGAGTAGAGTCAGCGCGACAGAAACAACGATGCCGGCATGATTCAGTGACCATTCCAGTGCCGGCTGATAAAGCCGCTTAAGCAAGGCTGGCAACCAGGGCTCTTTATGGCTGACCTGTCCCAGTAAAAACGATGCCAGCACCGGAATGACAGTCAGGGCCAGGATTAATGATCCGGCCAGGGCGAAAACAATCGTCAATGCGACAGGCGCAAACAGCTTGCCTTCTAGTCCCTGCAAGGTCAGTAGCGGTAGGAAAACGATGATGATAATCACAATCCCCGAGATGACCGGAACGGAAACATCGCGAACCGCACGGTAAATTAAATGCAGTCGTGGCAACATCTTGCGTCGTTTTTCATCGGCCAGTTGTGACACCACATTCTCAACCACCACGACAGCGGCGTCGACCAGCATCCCTATCGCTATTGTCAGCCCCCCCAAGCTCATCAGATTGGCCGACAGACCGAACTGCCTCATCATGATAAATGTCACCATCGCTGCCAGCGGCAGAACCAGGGCCACGGTGATGGCGGCACGAAAGTCCCCCAGAAACAGGAGAAGAAACACCATAACCAGAACGACCGCTTCCAATAAGGCCTTGGAGACACTATGGATGGCATCAGAGACCAGTTCACCCCGGTTATAAAATACCTGCAGTGTGACGTCGTCAGGCAGACCCGGCTGGATTTCCTTAATACGCTGTTCTATTCCCGAAATAACGGTTTTAGCATTGGCCCCTCGTAAACCCAGCACCAGGCCCTGAACAACCTCACCAGTCCCATTGGCACTGACCGCGCCGTAACGGGTCAATGTACCCAGTTGAACAGTCGCAACCTGACCGATAGTGACAGGTTCAAGACGATCAGCTTTAACCACCAGTTGCTCAATATCTTCGATAGTTGAGAGGTTGCCTTCAGCTCTGACCAGCAGAACCTCTTCACCTTTATCAATACGACCGGATCCATCATTGCGATTGTTTTCAGTCAATGCCGCCTGCAGATCGAACAGCGAGATATCAAGTGCAGCCATGTGGTCCAGATCAGGCACCACTTCAAAGGTTTTAACCCGGCCACCCAGCGCATTCACATCTGCAACACCTTCGACGCTTCTTAAAGCCGGTCGAATCACCCAGTCCAGCAAGTCACGTTTTTCCATCAGGCTCAGCGTTTCGCTGTTCACGGTAAACATGAACATTTCGCCCAGTGGTGTGGTCATGGGCGCCAGCCCACCCATGACATCGTCAGGCAAGGCATCTCGAACTGCAGACAATCGCTCAGCAACCTGCTGTCTTGCCCAGTAAATATCGGTTCCCTCTTCAAAGTCCACGGTGATGTCAGTTAAACCGTATTTCACTATTGACCGCAGCATTTGTTGACGCGGGATCCCCAGCATTTCGACTTCGACCAATGCAGTAATCCGGCTCTCGACCTCTTCAGGCGTCATCCCCGGCGCTTTCAGAATCACCTTAACCTGGGTGGTAGAAACATCAGGGAATGCATCGATCGGAGTTTGTTTGAAAGCCTGCCACCCCAGACCCAACAAGCCGATAACAGAAAGCATCACTAACAGGCGCTGACTCAGACAAAGACGGATAATGGTATCTATCATCAGACTTACCTGTTGTTCCAGGCGGCTTTGAGGGCCGCGACCCCAGCTACCACGACTTTATCCAGACCGTTTTCATTCACTTCGATTATGGCTGTGTCGTCACGTTGACTGTATACGACAACCGGTACCGGGCTGAAGCCTGATGGTGTTTTAACGAAAATATGGGGAGTGCCTTCCAGGTTAAGCACCGCAGATAATGGTATTTCGTAACGCAGTACTGACGCAGACTCATAAAACTTAACCTGAACAAATTCACCGGGTGTCAGCAAATCCGTATTGTCCTCAACCAGGACTCTGACCATGACACCACGGTCAACTTCATGCACTTCTCGCCCCACAGCCGTGACTTTGCCATTGACATCGCGTCCGTCCACACTGGCCTGTTTACCAGGATTAATCTGCCTGGCAATGTCGAGTGGAACATGGATCTCCAGCCACAGCGTTGAGAGGTCGGCAATCATATACAGGCTGTCCATCGCAGTCACCCGCTGCCCGGTCGTGACCTGTTGCTGCATGACAACACCATCTTTTTCCGAATGTAGCTGTAACTCACTGGTATATTCACCACTGGAACGCAGTTCATCGAGCTGCGCCTTGGACAGGCCCATCATTTTCAACTGCTGTGCCAGCGCTTGATATTCGTTAATCGCCAATTCCCGCTGCGATGCTATTTCCTGATAGCGCCGTTCAGCCACTATACCTTCGGCATAGAGTTGTTTAAGCCGGCGCCACTCAATTTCAATCTGTCTGAGTTTGCCGTGAGACTGGAGATAATCACGTTGCACCGTAATCAGGCTCAAGCTGTTCACAACGGCAACAAGCTCTCCCCGGCTGACCGTGTCACCCACAGCTTTGAAAAGGTGCAGCACGATACCTTCCTGAGGGCTGTGCACGCTATTTTGGGCGTTATTGGGAATGATCACATTAGCAGGAAATGACGGACTGCTGGTGATTGACATTGCTTTCGCCGACGCCAGTTTCAATCCCAGATTATCCTGCTCAAGCTGATTGAGAATAAGCGGTTCTGAAAAAACCGGTGACCCTATCAACACTAACAGGATGGAAAGCAGGATGCGCGTCATGCGCTTCACTGAAAATGATGTCTCGCGTGGCATTAACTCATGCATTACAAACTTCCTTTATTCATCGGGTGTGAATTTTTGTTTTACTGTCCACAGCTAAAACTCATATTCAGCAAGCAACCTGAGGGTTGCATCCGGCGTTTTTTTACTGAGACCGAGCAGAATGCCAGTCTCCCAATGTAACTTTTTACCGGGACCGAAGCGGACATCACCCATAGCAACGGGTCCCAGCGCCCGGGTATTTTCACCGCCATAAAACTCAATCGCTGGCTCAAACTCGGGGGAGAGACGGTAACGGGTTTGAAAGGCGACAGTAGTTTCAAACTCATCCTTGATTTGATTGCCCCATTCATATTCCAGCCAGAAATTGGCCGCCCCTACCCATTTGCCCCACTGTTTCTCCATCAACAGGGCGGTGGCCAGCTCCCATTCATCCTCGTGATGCGCTTTTTCCAGTTCAACCAGCATGCCCCAGTCAACGGCATACTCACCCTGTTCACTTAACTGCAGACGTGTTTCCAGTTCATAACCTTCCAGCCGGAAAGTATCGCCCTCTTCAGCTGCCAGCAGATAGCCTTCGACAAAGACCCGATCATTTAAAGATTGTCCGATACCCAGCCGCTGTAAATGATCACCGTCCGCGGCCACCATCCGCCACTCCACTTCCCGCTCCAGCGGCTGAACATAGGGGTGATAGACCTTATCGATGGCAAGCTCATCAGCCATCACCAGTCCGGGAATCAACAACAATGGCGCTGTGGCATAGCGGATTAATTTCATGATGTTTTCCTTCTGAACATAAAGCTGATGGCGGCAGCCACTATCAACAGACCCATGCTGCTGAAATAAGCCAATGCCTGTTCCGGGGCCGGTGTTGCTTCATAACCGACAAGTGCGTAGAGCAGTTGGCCTGCAGCTGATCGTTCACTGATAATCGCAGAACTGTCCCAGACCGGTGCACTGGCGGCGATATAGTCTGCCTGGATCATAAATTCGACTGCCTGCGCCACCATGCTGCCGCCGATCAGAAGTAGAATCAGATAACCCAGCCAAATACCATAGCTGCTGCGCATATTGACCAGCAGATAGTAAAAAAACACGCCAACACTCAGTCCGATGCCGGCACCAACGGCACTCCCTATTAACACTGGACTGAGTAAATCCGGAATACCGAAAAACCCCTTGATATAGAGAATGATTTCAGAGCCTTCACGAATGATGGCGGTGATAACAGCAAGCACAATGGTCACCAGGTTCAGCCAGCGCCATTTAGCCTGCCTCTGATGAGGCACACTGATCATGAATATCAATAACGCAAGAAAGATAACGCTGTGCAGCACAGCGTTGAGAACTTCCTGTCCAGTCCCATCCAATGCCATGGATATTTGACTTAAATTCACCGCATAGACATAGGCACCACTGAAACCCAGCAACAGGGCCAGCAGCATCCACCACAAATTGCGATTAAGCAGATGACTTAATGCCAGAAACACACTGATGATCAGTGCCGCTTCCAGTACTTCCCTCAGAATAATAATGACCGCATTCAATAACATGGCATTACTCCGCGATCACTTTGCCCTGGGCAGTTTTAGGAAAGAATTCGCCAAAAAAGGGATACTCCCCCGCTGGCAACGGTCCGATAAAAATAATGGCCTCGCTGTGACCGGCGATGACTTTTTCCCGGTTGAGTTCGTAGCTTTCGAACTCTTCTGCTGTCGGATCAAGATTTTTCACCAGAAATTTCACCTTGGTGTCGGCTGGAATTCGAACCTCATCCGGGAAGAACAAATGATCTTTAATCTCGATTTCTATCACTGGCGGTCCCGCTAACGCGACAGTCGAGAGCGAACATAAAGTGAGAAAAGCAAGCCATTGTTTCAATTTAAATTTCTCCGGGGAAAATAATGTTCACAGCGAGCCCCTGTCCCAGGGATGAAGGACCCAGTCGGATACTGGCGTGGTGCAGCTCGACAATATGGCTGACTATGGTAAGGCCCAGCCCGCAGCCCAGCTCACCACTAGCATGCCTGTCACCCTGAAAGCGGTAAAAACGCTCAAACACACGTTCATATTGATCGGCCGGAATACCCGGACCGGAATCTTCGACAATGAGCTGTACGCCACCCTGAAGCGGTTTGACAATGACATGAACTTCTCCCTCTGGCGGTGTGTACTTATTGGCGTTGCTCAATAAGTTCTGCAACAAGGTTTCCAGTGCAAATCGATTACCAGACAAGCAGGCACTCTGCCCATCCAGAGAAATATGCTGTTGCTTGCGCTCAAAATTGAGAAAATCGCCGGCAATGACCGTTTGCGCCAGTTTATACAGGTCAACCGTTTCAAAACGCGCCAGGGCTTGATCCGGTGAAGTACGGTAAAGCGCCAGAATCTGTTCAACCAAATGTCCCATCCGTTCAATGCCGGCCTTGAGAAAAGTGATGTCTTCATCCTCCTCGCCCAGGCGTTGTTTCAGATTGTGCAAATGTACATTGAGCACACTGATGGGCGTTCTCAGCTCATGCGCCGCATCTGAAGCAAAGCGCTGTTCCCGCTGGAAAGCGTGATCCAGCCTGCCTAATAATGCATTGGTATTGGACACTACTGTGACCAGTTCATGAGGTACCCTTTCAAGTTGAATCGGGCTTAGATCATCAGCGCGTTTGGCCATCACCTGAGCAGCAAACTGACGCAATGGGTTAAGACCGACGCCAACCGCCAGCCAGATAATCAATGCTGCAACCGGTATTGCAATCACAATCGGAAGCAAGGATTCCAGAACAACTTCTTCGGCCAGGACGTAGCGAATATCAATACGCTCAGCAACTACAATCCAGCGATTGAGGTGCTCATCACGATAAACATAGTTGCGCCAGCGATAGCTGTCGAAATTGATTTCATGGAAACCTTCACTCAGCTCACCAGTGACAAATGCCGGTGCATTTCCCGATCGGGTGAGTAATTGTTTGCCGCCACTGTCCCAGATTTGAAAATAAGTGAATGGTGTCTGTTGTTCAGCAATTCCCTGCTGCATGGCCTGTTCGGAGTTCGCTGAAGCAATCAGCCTTGCCGTGCTTTCCAGCCTGGAGTCAAACAGAGTCTGGGCTTTCTCCATACTGGACTGATAGCCGTGTAACAAGGCCACAAAGTTCACCAAAGTGATCGTGGCCAGCAGCGATAACAGCAGGAAAAGACGAATCGATTTCATGCCGGTTTGATGGTGTAGCCGACACCACGAACAGTCTTGATAAATTGATCAGGCAACTTCTTGCGCAGATGATGGATATGCACCTCGATGGCGTTACTGGCGATCTCTTCTCCCCAGCTGTAGAGCTTGCTCTCCAGGCTGTCACGGGTCTGTACTCGACCGGCATTCTCCATCAGCGTTTTAAGCAGCATAAATTCACGGCGTGACAATTCAATCTCTGCACCCGACACAGTTACGGTCAGGGCTTTACTGTCCATCGTAACCTCACCAATCGTCAGTCCGGCATGTTTGAAACTGCTCAGACGACGCTCAAACACCCGTAAACGGGCCAGTAACTCATCCGTTTCGAAAGGTTTAGCCAGATAATCATCAGCCCCATTATCCAGGCCCGCCACTTTGTCTTCCAGCGAGGCTCTGGCTGTCAGAATCAACACCGGTAGCGCTGCATCCAGCTTGCGTATCGCTTTCAGCACGTCCTGCCCATCCATATCCGGTAACCCCAGATCCAGCACAACGATGTCCGGTGGCGAGGTCGAAACGGCGCTGACGCCCTGTTTTCCCTGCACCAGATGGTTAACAATAAAGCCTTCTCGTTTAAGTGAACGTTTTAGTCCCTCCGCCAGAGAGGCGTCGTCCTCAATCAGCAATACCTGCATGTTGATCTGTTCTCAGTTGATAACGAACTTGCTGTAAGGCCTCGGCAATCTCCTTCTGTCGCCCTTTATCAGCCAGAGGACGACTGGGACGTGCCGGTGCCTGCTGGGCTTTCAGTAAATACTGTTCAGCCTGCTTGTATTGTCTCTGATCAAGCAGAAAAACCCCATAAAAATAATTACTATCAATCCCATCGGGGTTAATGCTCAAGGCTTTTTTGAGCAAGTCTTCGGCTTTGTCATTATCGCCAAAGCCCAATGGCCAGCCAGGGACTTTAAAATAGAGCGTGCCCAGACTGGTGTAGGCCGAACCATCAAGTGCCTTGTCATCGATTTTCATCGCCTGTTCAAAGTCCGCTCTGGCGGCTTTGGCTAGCCCCAGCGCACCCAGTCCACCTTTAATCCCGGCATAGCTCGATTGTACGATGCCACGCCAGATCAGGGCCTCGGCGGAATCAGGGTTGTCCTTCACAACGGCATCTGACTCATTCAGCAATGCTTCAAAGCGTGTTTTCTGCGCTTTGTCCTTAAGCTCATAGTTGGCCTCCGCCCAATTATGTTGAACCTCTGCCACCTGTTTCATCACATCGGCGACAGCCGAAAAGCTGAGCATAAATGCCAGTATCACAAAGAATTTTTTCATGGTTTGTTCCTCATAGATAGCGTTTAATCACGCCAAGCTGTTTTCGAAAGGATTTATCGACCAGTGACGGAAACAGGCTATTGATGCGCACAAATAATTTCTCTGGCCACCCCAAATAGCCGCGCTTCTCATGGTTCTTCAGAAAACTGACCAGCTCGGCAGCCACTCGCTGCGGTGTGTCCATCGCATTACCCAGCGCCTTGTTCATCTCATTGACCCTGCTGTCGTTCAAAGCTGTTTGTGTGGCTCGGGGAGCGAAATAACGGACCTCGACAGGAGAATCCATTAATTCCCGTCCCAGTGCTTCACTGAAACCACGTAGTCCAAACTTGCTTGCGCAGTAGACGCTATAACCGGGCATACCGATACTGCCCAGAATGGAGCCGACATTGATAATAGCGGCAGCAGATAATCTGCTGAATAAGGGTAAAAAATCCCGGCAAAGTGCGATCTGACTGGTCAAATTGACATTAATTAACTTTGTCAGCTGTTCATCACTGTAGTCAGCGAGCTTGGCAAACTGATTAATCCCGGCAATATTGATCAGCATTTGCGGCGGCGACAGCATGTCAGTACAGCAGTCGATGAGTTTGCTACGGCCTTCTGCGGTAGCTAAATCGGCTGCCACGGTATAGTGTTTGTCATCAAAACCATGATTGAGCTGTTCCAGCTTGTCACTGTTAATGTCTGTCAGCACCAGTGTTGCCTCCATGCTGTGAAGCAATTCAGCCACTGACTGACCAATCCCCCCTGCCGCACCGGTTAAAACGATGGTTTTGTCTTTCAGACTGCACATGGCATTTTATCTCCGGTAAGACTACGGAAAATATTGCCGTAGAGATAATAAAAATGCCGTGCTGAGCGCACGATCAAGGCCTGTTCCTCCGGGTCTGAAATCTGGTTCATCAGACTCTCAAAGAATTTGACATGATCCTGATCCAGCGCACCATGGGAACGCAGATAGCTGAATGCCTGATTGGGCAGATTCAATGCCTGTTGTATTGATTCGGCAGCGCGATCGGCAGAAGTAATACTGGTGCCTTCCAGCACATGCACCATGCCAAAGAATCCCAGTGGGTTAACACGTGATGCGAGGTCGTAGGCATAGGCGACCATCAACTCGGTATGCAGATTGGGGAGACTGCCTCTGACTGCCTCTTTATCCGCACCACAGGCGGCAATATCATTTAATATCCATTCCTGATGACCGACTTCCTCTTCAATGTACTCTGCCACCGCCGTTCTCAGCCATTCCTTGCTTTCAGGCAAGCGGCCGCCCACGGTCATTAACAAAGGCACTGTATGTTTCACATGGTGATAGGCCTGTGTCAGAAAATCGATATAAAGCGCGTGATCGATATCACCGTTAAAGGCCCGCTCAAAAATGGGGGCGCTGAAAAGCTGCGCTCTTGCCTCAGCGGTTTCTGTCTGTAAAACATCAAAAAAAGCCATTCAAGCCTGCTCCTTAAAAATTTGATTGATATCTGTCTGATAGAGTCGCTCTATCTGTTCCCGTACGGGTTTGCCATTCGCTGTTAGTGTGCCGCTGGTCTGACTCAGTGGCTGTGGAAGTCGAAGCCAGTGTTTGATGCGGGCATAGACCGGCAACCCCTGATTAACACTGCTTAGCCAGTTGTCGATAAGCACATCGCTTACCGCCGTTCGGGGATAAATAAGTGCAATGCAAAAGGGACGCGCATCACCGTAGATCACGCATTGAGCAATGGCCGGGTTGGCGAGGATTTCACTTTCTATCCATTCCGGGTTGATATTGCGTCCGAAACTGTTGATCAGCAGGTTTTTGCGCCGCCCCAGAATATGCAGAAATCCTGCGTCATCAATTGCGCCGATATCACCGGTTTTGACCTGTTTCTGATACCAGCTTTCAGGCTCGTTGACATAACCCAGGAAGGCATTGCCGGACACGCATATTTCCTCGTCTTCAATGGAGACTTCAATATGCGGCAGGGGCATACCCGCACTACCCTGCTGATTGTCATTCGGGCTGTTGAGACTGACGACAGAGCTGCATTCCGACAGGCCATACCCCTCATACACAGGGAGGTTGACTGCTTCAGCGGCTTCCAGTAAACCACTACCGACCCGACTGCCACCGACAGCAACAAATTTCAAACTGTCTGGTGCCTGCCAGCCATGCTTGATAAAGGCAACTAATGCAGACAAGATGCCAGGCAATAAAATCAGGCTGTCAGGCTGAACGCTCTCCAGCACAGCGGCCAGTTTCTGCACATCAAACTCACTGGCACCGTTAAAGCCAAGATCATTGGCTGGCAGCACAATGACTTCACCACCGCTGAGCAGTGGCGCATACACACCCGCGATGTTCTCCAGTAAAGTCGGTAGCGGCAAAACGCAAAGATGCCGCGGACTTTTCAGTCCGGTGCGTTGCAACAGCGCGTTCGCGACATTGAATTGATTTGACTCGCTCAGGCATACCCCTTTGGGTTGACCGGTAGAGCCGGAGGTGAAAGTGATTTTAACGGTATTGTCAGGTAAATTTGCCGGTGCCGATGGCTGGATAGACTTAATCCTGAGGTGGCTTGTGATTGGTTCCCCCTGAAAGTTATCAGCGGAACTAATCAGTGCTACTGCACCACTTTGCGCTATCGCATGCTGCTGTTGCGTGGCATTGAAAAAGGCCGGTAGAGGCAGCAATATCACCCCGGCTTCAAGGCAAGCCAAATCAGTCACTACCCAATCGATTTGATTGTCTGCAAGCAAAGCCACTACCTGACTCTGATAAGGCTTGAGGCTCTCAGCAAGCAGCGTCACCGCGCCTATCAATTCGACCCGGGTCAGACGCTGCTGTTTGTCCGTGACAGCCATAGCCTCAGGCTTGGCAGCAGCCAATTCACGTAATTGCTGGACGATCAGGCTCATTGCGGTAACCGTGCAGAAAAATGACCGATTTCGTCAGCATATTGATTGCGTAGATGGGCCATCAGTGGATGGCTATTCATCGTACTGAAACTACGATCAATATTGGCAGCTAGAACAACAGGTTTGTCGTCATAGTAAGTTCCCCAGTTAGCGCCTTTGTCAGGCAGACGTTTCGGGTCAGCCTCGTTAAGCACAAACGCAGGGATCTGTAATCTTGCCAGCCAGCTTTTAACCGCGCTGTTAGCAGTAAACACCACCCATTCATAACCTGCTGCATAAAGGATCTGCGCCAGTAATAGAAACAAGGATTGTGTCGCACGTTGTCTGCCGGAGGCGAGATTACCAATTTCAACGATTCGTTGGCGTTCGACGTCACTCTGGGTCACCAGTCCCAGAGTGGTTTCGATATCGCAATCCAGATAAAACTCTAGAAACAAGCGATGTAAAGAAGCAGGCTGGAAACCCAGTGCAGCGGTGATTCCCTTATCATCAGCGGCAGACAGCAGCATGGGAAGAAAGGCACTGATATCAGCGCCATACTGGTGAGCGAAGCGCTGGTAGATAAACTGCTCTACAGCTGCCCTGTCAGGGGTATGCGGTGTATGCAGCTTCAGTGAATAGAGGGGTAACAAACCCCAGTTGGCTGCATGCCGTTGAAAATGCCCGTTTTCGGGCATGAGATTACTGAACGAAACTGCTTCCATATACCACTCCAGTCTGTGACATTTGAGACACAGATTAGCGTGGTAGTCTTAACGAAAAATTAAGCGAGGAAAGGTTTGATGAAAATTTATAAAATGATGCCGAGCGCCTGATTTACCAGCGCTTTTTGCTGCTCTATCTGGACCTCGAGTTCGCGTTTACGACTGCGACTCTCATTAGCCAGCACCTGGCTTCTTAATAAATCAATCAGGTTGATTTCACCCAGATCAAAAGCGCGTTTTTGCATCTGGTAATACTCATTGGTGGTCTGGTTCTGTTTAGCGGCCAGGTCCAATTGTTTACGCGTGGCAGATAAGGTCTCCTGGCTGGCCAGCAGGTCCTTGTTTAACTGACGTTCCAGTTCCTGTCTGGCCACTTGGGCATCGGCCAGTGCAGCCGCACTCTCAGCGACCGCCACCTCACTATATCGTTGATTATCAAGAGGCATACTGAAACCAATGCCAAGGCTGTTATTAAAGGACTCGTTGTCATCACCGCGTTCACGACGGACACCGACAGAAACACTGGGATTGACGCTACCTTCAAAGCGGGCTATACCCATTTCCGCCTGCAGCCTGGCGATGACCTGATCCTGCATTAAAAGTACAGGATGCTGGGCGGGCACAACCGTCTGTTCCTGGGATGCTTCAGCCACTTCCGCCGGCAAGGATTGCAAGCCGGTAATCAATTGATAAATCTTAAGCTGCTGCGATAGTTGGGATTCGGCCGCAATCATCTTGCTGTGCGCTTCCATTGTGTTGCTGCTGGCCAGTAACGCTTCATTGGCGGCCAGATCGCCGGCTTTCACTCTGGATTGCACATCCTGTTCCAGCTTTTTTGCTGTTTCCCAGACTTGTTCGGCCTGTTCAAGCCGAGCTTCGGCCAGCTTCACCTGCCAGACGAGTTCCCTGACTTCGCCGCTAGCCTGGAGACGAAGTCGGCTTTGGTAAGCCGGCAACTGCGCGATAATTTTGCCGGAAAGAGCCTGTTGAGCCTGCTGCTGCCCGGGCAGCCAGATCGGCATATCAACACTGCCCTCCCATTCCTGCATACCATCTCCACTACCGATAGCATCATTAAAATGGTCAAGATTGGCAGTGGCAGGCTCAGCAAATAAGGCATTGCCCAACTCATCATTAGCTTGCTGCAACTGGCCAAACTTGCTTTCTGCCTGTTTCCCCGGCAAGCGCTGATAGACCTGCTCGGTGACAGTGCTCAGAGTAATGCTGTCAGAGTAGTCTGCTGGCAGCCCGCCTGCGCTGACAACGAAGGAATGAGAGACCAGAAGACTGGCAATCAGGTGTTTTAAATAAGACATGCAGGCCCCTTACTATCACGCCAAACAGCTACTATTACGGCATAAGCTTAATACAAACTTAACCAGACTAACTTTTTTGTGGCACAAGCTTACCACTGATTTTATCTGCGGCACTCTCATGCACAGACAACATGGCCGGTATCACCAGTAAAACCAGCGCGGTTGCGAACATGAGTCCAAACGATATCGATACCGCCATCGGAATCAGGAACTGGGCCTGCAGGGAGGTCTCAAACAACAGTGGCGTCAGACCGCCGATCGTAGTTAATGAGGTCAGCAATACCGCACGCAGGCGCTGACTCGACGCTTCGATAATCGCCTGCTGGGTGCCCATGCCTGACTCACGCAATTGTTTGAAGAAAGTCACCAGAATAATTGAATCATTCACCACGATCCCGGACAGACCGAAAATACCAAACAGCGACAGAATAGTGAGGTCGATATTAAGCAGCCAGTGACCGAACAAAGCACCGATAAGCCCGAATGGAATCGCCGACATCACCACCAAAGGCCAACCGTAAGAGGCAAATACCCAGGCCAGCACCAGGTAAATCATGACAAAAGCGAGAAAGACACCCTGCACCATATCGCCGATGGTTTCTGCCTGTTCTTCGGCCCGCCCTTCATAGGCGACTTTAACCCCATAGCGTGAAGTCAATTCAGGCAGAAAGGCCTGCTGCATATCCGCAAGGATCTCATTGTTATTATTCACCGTGGCATCGACCGTGGCCGTAGTATGAATCGCAAGCTGGGTATCAGTGTGACGCAGCACATCAAAACCGCGACGGGCTTCAAATTCGACCACGCTGGACAGGGGGGCACTCCCCCCGTCTGGCAGTCGAACCATAAAGTTTTCCAGCGTGGCCAGCGTGTTGCGTTCATTTTCAGGCAACATCACCCGGACTTCGACTTCGTCATCACCATCCTGGAAAATCTGTACCAACTGGCCGTCAAAGGCTGCCCGCAACTGGCGTCCGACGTTATTCAGCGTCAAGCCCAGCACTTCACCCTGCCCTTTTATCCGATAAATCAGCTGCTCCTGTCCGTAAGGCATATCATCTTCAATAGCACTGACCCCGGGGTAGGTTTTCAGCTTCTCGGCGATTTCCTGCGAAGCAGATTTAAGTGTGTCCGCCGGTGCACCGGTCAGCCTGATATCAATATCACTGCCGGGCGGTCCGCCGCGGCGTTCGCTGATGGTGAAAGTCTCTATCCCCGGTGGCAGATGAATTTTTTCACGCCAGACATTAATAAAGTCTTTATTGCGGATATCACGTTTGTCCGGCGAAATCATTTCCAACTGGATTGAGCCGAAACGCTCATCGACCTGGGAAGTCGCATTCGGGTTGGCGGCACTGGCTGTGCTCTGACGTGTCACAGAGAGATCCAGTAATTCCGGACCAAGCTCTTCTGCTGTCTCATCCAGCGTCTGGTTAACATGGGCAAGAAAACGCTCTACATGCTCACTCGGGGTGCCAGCGATAAAACGGGCATTGGCGACGATGGTCGTGCCTTCCGGTGACGGGAAGAAATTGAACAGAATACGGCCACTGGCGAGTAAACCGATAGCCAGAATCAACAAAGCGACCGCAGCAGCAATCGTAACCCCACGAAAATTGACGGCATGAGTCACCAGCGGTTTGAAAACATGATCCCGAAAACGGTGAAACTGACTGTCAAGATAGCCACGGAAACGGCCGGGCTCGGCATGATGCATGGTATGAAAAGAATGTCGCAAGTGACCGGGCAGAATAAGAAAACTCTCAATCAGGGAAGCGATAATCACGCATATAACGACAAAGGGAATATCGAACAGGATATTGCCGATAACACCGCTTATCATCATTAAAGGCAGGAAAGCTGAAATCGTCGTCAGGGATGAGGACACCACCGGTGCCAGCATACGTCTGGCCCCGCCCTCAGCGGCGGTCAGCGAACGTTCACCGCTTTGATAGTGCGATAAGGCGTCTTCACCGACCACAATGGCATCATCCACGATAATACCCAGCGACATGATGAGTCCGAACAGGCTGATCATATTGATACTGCCGCCCAGCAGATAAAGCACAGACAGCGCTGCCATGAATGAGACCGGTATGCCCACCGCAACCCAGAAAGCCACTCGGCCATGCAGGAACAGGAACAGGACGCCCAGTACCAGCAACAGCCCACCAAGACCATTGTGCAACAACAGGTTAATCCGCTCTTCGATCAGTTCCCAGGTAGCGTCAAACACTTTGATTTTGACACCAGCGGGTAAATCATCGCGGCTGTCTTCCAGCCATTGCTTCATAATCTCGGCGGACTTCAGCGCATCGGCATTCTCTGTACGCTGCAATTCGATTTCGACCGCCGGCTGGTCCTGATAAAACACTTTGACCTGGTTACGCATCGGCCGCCGCTCAATCTTGGCGACATCATCGAGCATCACCAGACCACCGGCATAATCCGCTTTCAGCAATAACTCACTGAACGCGTAAACATCACGTTTCTGGCCCTGACTTCGCAACTGTCTTGCTGTTTCGTCGTTACCGACCTCGCCGGCGGGCAGATCCTGACTTTGGTCACTGACCCGTTCACCCACCTGATTGAAACTCAAACCCAGGGCTTCGAGTTCATGGGTGCTGAGCTGGATTGCGATTTCTTCTTCCGGCAAGCCGGTAATATTGACTCGGGAAATACCACGATCGAGTAATTCATGCTCGATTTGATGAGCCAGGTCACGGAGTTCGTCTAATTCACCATCACTGGTGATGAGCAATCTGGCCACCGTGTCATAGCGTGTCACCAGACTGATTTCAGGGGTTTCCGAGTCGGCAGGGAGATTACGCAGGCGAGCGACATGATCCTTGACCTGATCCAGTGCCCGGCCCATATCGGCCTCTTCTTCAAATTCCAGCGTCACCAGCGAGGCACCATAAGAGGAAGTCGACGTCATCTTGTCGACGTAGTCGATGGTACGCAGTTCCTGCTCAACGCGGGTAGTCAGTGATTCTTCTACATCTTCGGCACTGGCCCCACGCCAGGTAATGCTGACGGTAATAATATCGAGCGCGAAATTAGGGAAAAACTGGGTGTTAAGGCGGTTCAGCGATAAGACACCGGCAACCAGCATCATGATCATCAGCAGATTGGCGGCAACCCGATGCTGGGCGAATATGCCGATAAAATCGTTGCGATGACCTTCCATCAATCAGCAACCTCAACTCTGAGTCCGGTAATCGCATTGGGCAGTTGGGTCGCCGCAATCAGATCATCCGGTTTCAGTGCCTCACTGCGGATCAGCAGGCTGTTTTTGCCGTTTTCCCGTTCCACTTCACCGACACGCTGGATAGGCACGGACTGCAAATGC